>JAEEGH010001433.1_pt1 | contig 69116 bp, 77 predicted proteins | sample 9134181 | NCBI WGS metagenome assembly JAEEGH01 (sample SAMN16246544, study PRJNA631951) | gut metagenome | biome: gut microbiome; feature: rumen; material: DP-attached | host: Bos | place: Iran: Karaj | collected 2018-10
AAAAAGGAAAGACTGATTATGTTGCTGTAAACGTAGCTGCCTTTAACGAGATCTTCGTAATCAATGGTAACACCTGCGGGAAATACGGGAAGGGAATCATCGCCGGTCGTTCTGGCAAGATGCCATGAGATCTCACGTGCTATATCCGCGGTATGGAATGAAGAATCTTTATCCGCAATGGGACTTTTGCAGACACTCATCGGCGGAAGAACATCCACGAACGGAACACCGGGTTTGTGCGATGTGTATTTTCCGAGTATCCACATACCTAGCTGGAGTGCGGATATCTTCTTCGTGATGAGAAAGGCCTCACGCTGCATCTGGTGGATCTTGGAGTTTGCAAGATCCTCTATTCCGCTTCTTGAAAGGTTGTGTATGATCTTGCCGATCTCAGCGATCGAGCATCCGGACTGCCGCATGGTAGTGATGAAAAAGAAAGAGCTTATCTGTGCGGCGGAATAATAATGGTATCCGTTCTTCGGATTTTTCCAGGGGACAAGTACGTCCTGCTCGTAATAATATCTCAGGGTATCCCTGGTCGTATTGCAGAGTGCCGCAAACTCGGATACCTGCAGTGTATATTCCTGGTTCGAAGTATTAAGCTGTTCTTTATTCATATTCTTTCCGTTTTTTCTGTAAGATCCCGTTTTCTTTTCATTGGGCGCCGGATGGCTGCCTGCGAAAAAGATTGTAGCATACCTTGGGGCTAACCCCAAGGTTTTTCTTTTGCATTAACTAAATTATTAAACGTCAAAAATCCCTAAAATGGCTGAAAAACGCGGATTGTTAAGTTAAAAAAATATTGTTGACCCGGGGGTCACCCCCGGGGATATTATTTACGCGAAAATCAATGTACCCGTAAAGGGATTAAGGAGAAAAGAGAATGAAAAACGTTACCGAAACCATCATCCGTGTTATTGCAGGTTACCTTGATAAGGACGAGTCGGAATTCAAAGCCACCGATACATTTGCGGAGATCGGACTTGATTCACTCGACATCATGGAACTTGTAATGCAGCTTCAGGAAGAGCTTGATTGCAAGATCGAGCTTTCACAGGATATCACTTCCATCGAAAAGCTCGCCGAGTATATCGAGAAGCAGTGATCGTACATAAGGAGAAGAGATGGAAAAGAATCCGGTATGCGAAATGCTGGGGATCAGATATCCGGTATTTCAGGGAGGAATGGCATGGATAGCCGATGCAAGACTTGCGTCGGCCGTATCCGAAGCGGGAGGCCTCGGTCTTATCGCAGCCATGAACTCAAACGGAGAACAGCTCCGCGAACAGATAAAGGAAGCCAGAAAACTTACGGACAAAGTGTTCGGAGTTAATCTGATGCTCATGAGTCCGTACATAGAAGAAGCGGTCGATGTTGTATGCGAAGAGAAGATCTCCGTAGTTACGACGGGTGCAGGCAATCCCGCAAAATATATGGAAAAACTTAAAGCTGCGGGAGTGAAGGTCATCTGCGTCGTTGCAAGTGTTGCGCTTGCGAGAATGGTTGAGGAGATGGGCGCATCGGCCGTGATCGCCGAAGGCTGTGAATCCGGAGGACATGTCGGCGAGACAACGACAATGGCACTTGTTCCCCAGGTTGCTGATGCGGTGAATATCCCCGTTATCGCGGCGGGAGGAATTGCGGACGGAAGAGGAATGGCAGCCGCATTCATGCTCGGAGCTTCGGCCGTTCAGATGGGTACAAGATTCCTTACAGCCAAGGAATGCGGTGTTCACGAAAATTACAAGGAAAAAGTTCTCTCGGCAAAAGACCGCGACACAATAGTTACCGGAAAAACTCTGGGACATCCGGTCCGCGCTCTCAAGAACCGTATGAGCAGGGAGTTTGACAAACTGGAGAAGGATCCGAACACAAAACCGGAGGATCTGGAAAAGCTCGGTGCAGGCGCACTCCGAAGAGCTGCGATAGAAGGGGATGTAAGGAACGGATCCTGTATGTGCGGACAGATCGCGGGTCTCGTTAACAGTGAAGGAACCTGCGAAGAGATAATCACGGGCATCTGCAGGGATGCATATAGATTAATGGGAAAAGAATGACCCGGAAACAGGAAAAGACATAAATGGGAAAGACAGCATTTTTACTTGCGGGACAGGGAAGCCAGCATCCCGGCATGGGAAGAGAATTATATGAAAGCAGCAAGGCCGTACGTGAGGTTTTTGATGAAGCGGAAAAGATCCGGCCCGGAACGCTCAGGCAGATGTTCGAAGGGAGCGATGAGGAATTAAAGCGCACATCAAACACACAGCCATGCCTTTTTCTGGCCGATCTTGCCGCGGCTCTTTCTCTCAGGGAAAACGGTGTGGCACCGGATATGATCGCCGGATTTTCGCTCGGGGAGGTTGCGGGACTTGCACTCAGCGGGATCATGGATGAGATGTCGGCATTCAGGCTGGTCATCAAGAGAGGCCTCCTTATGGATGAGGCAGCAAGGAGAATAGACGGCGGAATGCTTGCTGTCCTGAGAATGGATGCGGGTGAGCTTGAAGAGATGTGTGAAGAGATCGGTGTGTATCCCGTCAATTATAACTGCCCCGGACAGATCGTTGTTTCCGGTGCGGCAGATAAGATATCGGAGCTTCAGATCGCACTGTCTCTCAAAAAAGTAAGATGCATATCGCTTGCCGTAAGCGGTCCTTTCCACACGCCGTATATGAAGTCCGCTTCAAACAGTCTCAGGGATGAACTTAAAGGCGGAGGATATTTTATCAAAAGTTCCGACACGGATATCTACTCGAACAAAGCAGCATCAGTTTATCCGAAGGAAAAAGGAGAGATAATCGATCTTATCTCGGGACAGATATCAAACAGCGTCAGATGGGAGGATACTCTCCGCAATATGGCCGGTGCAGGTGCGGATACCTTCATAGAATGCGGACCCGGAAATGTTCTTTCGGGATTTGTAAAGAGAACCTGTCCCGGGGCAAAGATATTTAATGTAAGTGACACGGAAACTCTGGGAACTGCTTTGGAGGCACTTAAATATGCTTGATGGAAAGGTTGCCGTCATAACGGGCGGAACAAGAGGAATAGGAAGAGCCATTGCTGAGAAATTTGCATCCTGCGGAGCGGATATTGCCCTCATCGCAACGAGCGATTCGGATGCCGCAAAGGAAACAATGAGCGCTCTGGAGAAGACCGGAAGAAAAGTCAGATTCTATATCTGCGACATAAGCAATTCGAAGGATGTAGCGGATGTATCGGAGGAGATCCTTGCGGATTTCGGACATACTGACATTCTCGTCAACAATGCCGGTATCACAAGGGATAATCTTCTTCCGGCATTAAAGGATTCGGATATAGATGATGTCATTGATGTAAACCTTAAGGGAACCATCTATATGACCAAAGCATTTATAAGAAGCTTTGTAAAACAGCGAAGCGGAAACATCATCAATATCAGTTCCGTTGTCGGTCTGATGGGAAATAAAGGTCAGGCAAATTATGCGGCATCCAAAGCCGGGATCATCGGATTTACCAAGACCGTGGCCAAGGAATACGGAAGCAGGAAGATAAGATGTAACGCCATAGCACCCGGTTATATCGAAACGGACATGACGGGTTCGCTCGGCGAAGAATATACAAAAGCAATTACCGCAGCGATCCCGCTCGGAACACTCGGCAAGCCGGACGATGTTGCGGAACTTGCACTTTTCCTCGCAGGTGAGGGCTCGAGGTATATAACCGGTGAGGTCATAAAGGTTGACGGAGGAATGTATGTGTAGAGTTGTAATCACCGGGATGGGAGTCGTATCTCCCGTCGGAAATGATATCGAAACATTTTGGAAGAATATAACGAACGGTGTATGCGGTATCGACAGGATAAAGAGATTTGATGCCTCGGGACTGAAAGTAAATCTTGATGCTGAGGTTAAGGCTTTCGATCCCAAGAAAGTTTATGACACGGTTCAGGAGATAAGAAAATCCGATCTGTATATGCAGTATGCGATGGCGGCATCAAAGCAGGCAGTCGAAAAGAGCGGGATTCTTGAAAGCAATCTCGATAAGGAACGCTTCGGCGTTTACATCGGTTCCGGGATCGGAGGCATATCCTCAACTCTCAGGGAAACAAGAAAGCTTGATGAAAAAGGACCCGAGATGGTTTCACCTTTCTTTGTTCCGATGATGATATCGAACATGGCATCGGGATCCGTGTCCATCAGATTCGGTGCGAAAGGACCCACACTCCCCATCGTAACTGCATGTGCAACATCAACCCATTGTATAGGCGAAGCGTACAGGACCATAAAGCACGGATACGCGGATGCGATCCTTGCCGGCGGAAGTGAGGCATCGATAAACGAACTTGCGATGGCAGGCTTCATAAACTGTCAGGCTCTGAATCTGTCCGATGAACCGAGCGAAGGAAGTCTTCCTTTTGACAAGAGAAGGGGAGGCTTTGTAATGGGCGAAGGCGCGGGAGTCCTTATGCTGGAAGAGTATGAGCATGCAAAGGCACGTGGTGCTGAGATCATCGCGGAGGTGGTCGGATATTCGAATACCTCCGATGCGTATCACATAACTGCCCCCGATCCCGAGGGCGACGGAGCGGTCAGGGCGATCAAATCCGTATGTGAGGAAGCGGGAATAGAACCCGGTGATGATATATATGTGAATGCCCACGGAACCGGAACCCATTTAAATGATGCAATGGAGACCAAGGCACTTAAGAAGGTGTTCGGAGAGAAAGCATATGACCTTCACATCAGTTCAACCAAATCAATGACCGGACATATGATGGGGGCGACGGGTGCGGTAGAGGCGATCGCCTCGGCACTTGCACTGAAGGACGGCATCATTCCTCCCACGATTAATTACAGGGAAAAAGATGATGAATGCGATCTTGATTATACTCCGAATACTGCTGTTAAGACTGATGTGAAATATGCGATAAGTTCTTCTCTCGGATTCGGCGGACATAATGCCGTCATCGCGCTTAAGGGGATCTGAAAGGAAGGCGGAAGATGGGCTCTATAAAAGAATACGGAGATCTTTTCGAAAGGCTCGGACTGACGGAACTTTCGGTTGAGGAAAAAGATCTTAAGCTCACATTGAAAAAAGAGATAAAGATTGTCCCGGGTGAAACCTCCGCATATACAGGTGTAAAGAAGCCTCAGCCGGAAAGGGAAGAAGCTTTCGAAGATGTGAAAGAAAAAAGCGGCAGTGATACGGATGCATCAAGTGAGGACGCCGCCATCAGCGGAACGGAAGTGAAGGCGCCGATACTCGGAGTGTTCTATGCAAACGAAACTCCGGTCAAAGAAGGAGATGCCGTTGAGAAGGGTGACGTTCTCTGCACCATCGAGGCGATGAAAATGATGAATGAAGTAAAGTCACCTGTCTCCGGAAAAGTGATCAAAGTGTCTGCGGAGAACGGAGCACTTGTTGAATATCACCAGACGCTTTTTATGATCGGTTAAACGATCATATAAAAATACAAACGATAAGAAAGCATAAAAGATAAGGATCGTAAGAGAGCGATAATTCATGAATCGTGAAGAGATAAAACAGATACTTCCGCACCGCGAACCGATGCTGCTCGTGGATGAAGCGGAGCTGAATGAAGACGGAAGTGCTACGGCCTATTACAGGGTCCGCGGAGATGAGTTTTTCCTGCAGGGTCATTTCCCCGGCAATCCGATAGTTCCGGGAGTGATACAGTGCGAGATGATGGCGCAGTCGGCATGCGTTCTTTTCAAGGACAGGATGAAAGCCGGTGTTACACCCGTATATACGGGACTCGATAAGATCCGTTTCAGAAATATGATCAAACCGGGAGATCTTGTAAAGATCGATACGAAGATCCTGAACGGATGTCACCCGCTGTATCTTCTTCACGGAGAAGTGAGCGTGGACGGAAAGAGATGTATGGGCGGTGATTTTTCATTTGCCCTTATGGGCGGAAAGGAATGACGGTATGTTTTCCAGGATCCTCATAGCAAACCGCGGTGAAGTTGCGGTACGTGTGATCAGGGCATGTAAGGAAATGGGAATAGAGACGGTTGCGGTTTATTCCGAAGCCGATAAAGATGCCCTGCATGTGAATATGGCCGATGAAAGCTATTGCATAGGCGGCCCTCTTGCAAGGGACAGCTATCTTAACATAAGCGCTCTTATCACGATCGCCAAGGAAACCGGATCCGAGGCCGTACATCCGGGATACGGAATGCTTTCTGAAAACGCGTCTTTTGCGAAAGCCTGTGAGGAAGAAGGAATTGTTTTTATCGGACCTTCCTCTTCGGTAATGGAGAAGATGGGACAGAAGGAGACCGCAAGGAGCATTGCTGCAGCAAACGGAGTTCCGGTCATTCCCGGAAGCGAAATACTTGATTCGATGGATGAAGTTACGGAATACGCGGAGAGGATAGGCTATCCCGTGATCTTAAAGGCAAGGGCCGGAGGCGGAGGAAAGGGCATCCGTATCGTAAGGGAAAAGGATGAACTGGAAGGAGCTTTTTCCGAGGTGAAGAAAGAAGCGGAAAGTTCATTCGGTGACGACGGGATCTTCATGGAAAAATATCTCGAGCATGTAAAGCATGTCGAGGTGCAGATACTTGCAGATAAGGAAGGGCACGTAATAATTCTCGGGGACAGGGATTGTTCCGTTCAGAGAAGAAACCAGAAGCTTATCGAGGAATGTCCCGCACCGGTACTGAGCGATAACGTAAGAACGAGGATGTATGAATCCGCGAAGAAGCTTGCATCGGGAGTCGGATATGTGACCGTTGGAACCGCAGAGTTTCTTGTCAAGGGCGAAGAATATTATTTTCTTGAGATGAATACAAGGCTGCAGGTTGAACATTCCGTAACGGAGATGGTCTGTGGCATTGATATCGTGGAGTGGCAGATAAGAACAGCTGCGGGGATACCTGTCCCATTTACGCAGGAGGATATAAACACCGGTCGTCATGCGATCGAATGCAGGATCTGTGCCGAACACCCGGGTGACATGTCACCTGCGGTCGGAAAGGTTGAGCTTCTTCATATTCCGGGCGGAGTTGATGTGAGATTTGATTCCGCACTTTATCAGAATTTTGAGATCACTCCTTTTTATGATTCGATGCTCGGAAAGCTCGTCGTATGTGCGGATACGAGGGACGGTGCGATACGTAAGATGAAGAGTGCACTGTCGGAATTTGTTCTCGTCGGTGTGGACAATAACAGGGAGATGCACATGAGATTCCTTGAGGATGTAAGGTTCGCGCTCGGAACATATGATGCGGGAATATGTGAAAAGGTTCTTTAAATGGATCTGAAGAGATTATTTCTAAAAGCAAATAACGATCTTGAATCCGCGGACGGAAAAAGCAGCGCAAGAAAGATCGTATGTAAGAAATGCAAAAAGCGGATCGCCGTATCAAGGATCAGGAACAATCATTTTGTCTGTCCGGAATGCGGTCATTATTTCCAGGTCAGGGCGAGAAGAAGGATACTGATGCTCACTGACAGAAGAAGCTTTATCGAAACCGACAGGGAGCTTTCTTCCAAAAACATTCTCGGCTTTCCGGAATATGACGATAAGCTCAGAGCCGCCGCTGAAAAAAGCAGGGAGACGGAAGGTGTCATCTGTGGCGAGGGAGAGATAGAAGGGCACAGAATATGTCTTTTTTCCATGGATTCAAATTTTATGATGGGTTCCATGGGCGCCGTGGTCGGTGAGAAGATAACGAGGCTCTTTGAATACGCGACAGTAAGACATCTTCCGGTACTCGGAATAACGGTGTCCGGAGGTGCAAGAATGCAGGAGGGAATGATATCCCTTATGCAGATGTCCAAGGTGTCCGCTGCGGTAAAACGTCACTCCAATGCCGGCAATTTATATATTGTGCTTCTTACGAATCCTACAACGGGAGGAGTTGATGCAAGCTTCGCAATGCTCGGTGATATCACACTTGCGGAGCCCGGAGCAAGGATAGGATTTGCGGGACCGAGAGTCATCGAAAAAAGTCTCGGCAAAACTCTTCCCAAGGATTTCCAGAGAGCGGAGAGAGTTCTTGAATGCGGATTTATCGATGCCATAGTTCCGAGATGCGAACAGAAAAAAATGATCGCCGGGCTGCTTAAGATGCATGGGATGTAAATAATTTACGTAAAGCTTATGAACAAAACTACCGTCAGGACAAATGAAGATTATTCCACTGTGCTCGGTGCAAGGAGCGAGAAAAGACTCACAGCGGTCGATCTCATCAGTGCACTCATAGATGACTTCACCGAGCTGCACGGAGACAGACTGTACGGTGACGACAAAGCGATCATCGCAGGGATCGGTTATCTGGGCGATATGCCCGTTACGGTAATAGGTATCGAAAAAGGAAAAAACACCGAGGAGAGGATATTCAGGAATTTCGGAAGTGCACATCCCGAAGGATACCGTAAGGCATTAAGACTTATGAAACAGGCTGAGAAGTTCTCCCGTCCGGTACTGTGCTTTGTCGATACGGCAGGTGCTTTCTGCGGGGTGGATGCTGAGGAACGCGGACAGGGAAAAGCGATAGCCGATAACCTGGCAGAGATGTCTGACCTGAAAACTCCCATCATCTCCGTTGTGATCGGGGAAGGCGGAAGCGGAGGCGCACTGGCACTTTGTCATTCCGACAGGATATGGATGACGGAGGATGCATATTTCAGCGTGGTTTCTCCGGAGAGCTGTGCGAATATCCTCTGGAAGGATACCGCGAGAGCGGATGAAGCTGCGAAGGCACTTTGCCTGACCGCGGATAAGCTCCTTGAACTCGGCCTTATAGACCGTATCTGCAGAAAAGGAAAACTGAAGGAGCTGTCGGATAACCTCAAGGATGAATTCAAAAAGCTGATGCAGATGAAAACCGATGATCTTATCGAAGCAAGATATCAGAGATTCAGAAAGGTCGGTTACAGATAAAGACGGTATATATATGTCTGAAATATACGAACGATATTATAAAGAGATAAAGGACGGAACCGGGAGGGTCATAAAGACTGAAACCTCCTTCGGTGAAAATTTCAATTTCGCATATGACGTGGTTGATGAATATGCACGTACCTCGCCGGAAAAGACTGCACTTATCCACAGAAGCTCGGGCGGAATAAGGAAAGTGTTCACATTCGGTGATATGAAAACGCTCAGTGATAAGGCTGCAAATGCTTTCAGCATGCTCGGTCTTAAAAAGGGCGATGCCGTGATGCTCCTCATGAAAAGAAGGTATCAGTTCTGGATATCCATACTTGCACTCCATAAGCTCGGGGCGGTTGCGGTGCCTACATCCCATATGGTATCAGCGGAGGACATCAGGGAAAGATGCGACGCCGCCAGGATCAGGGCGGTCATCTGTGTCAATTCCGAAAATATCTGTGAAAAGGTAAAAGAAGCGATCGCGGGAAGAGACATACTTCAGATAGTTACCGGCGACAGATTCAAAGATGCATATGATCTTGATGAACTTACAGATAAAGCTTCGGAAGATTTCGAAAGGGTGAAGACAAAAGCAAGCGATGATATGCTCTATTATTTCACTTCGGGAACGAGCGGATCTCCCAAGGCGGTAATACACGATCATTCATATCCGGTAGCACATATATACACCGCCCGAAACTGGCACGGGTCTTCAAAAGGAGATGTTCATCTTACCGTTGCCGATTCCGGCTGGGCCAAGTCTGCATGGGGAAAGCTTTACGGACAGTGGTTTGTCGGTGCGGCTATCATGGTCTATGACTATGACAATTTCTATGCATCGGATATGCTCAGGCTGATACAGGAAGAAAGGGTAAACACATTCTGTGCCCCTCCCACAATATATAAGTATTTTCTTTTGGAGGATCTCGGCTCCTATGATCTGAGCAGCCTGAAAGCGGTCACCACAGCGGGAGAACCGATGCCGCCTTCCGTTTCGGAAAAGTTTACCAGGATGACCGGTCTTGTAATAAGGGAAGGCTTCGGACAGACCGAGACCGCACTCCAGATATGCACTCCGGTCGGCGCAGATCCCGTACAGGGTTCAATAGGAAAAGCTTCTCCTTTGTATCATATAGAGCTTGTTGATGAAGACGGCAATAAAGTAAAAGCCGGTGAAGAAGGAGAGATAGTCCTGGTCCCCGAAAACGGAAGGATCCCGCTCGGAGTTTTCAAAGGCTATCTGTGCGATGAGAAGCTTTACGCGGGTGTCTGGGAAGGCGGTGTATACCATACCAGGGACAAAGCTTACAAAGATAAAGAAGGTAACTTTTTCTTCCTTGGAAGAAATGATGATGTAATAAAATCAAGCGGTTACCGGATCGGCCCCTCCGAGGTGGAGGATATCCTTATGCAGCACCCTGCCGTATTTGCCTGTGCGGTCACGGGATATCCTTCACAAAAACGCGGAGAGATAGTAAAGGCAAGCATAGTCCTTAAGCAGGGCTATACCGGTGACAATTCCCTCAAGACCGAAATACAGGATTTCGTGAAAGAAAGAGCAGCAATATATAAATATCCGAGAATGATCGTGTTTACGGAAGCACTCCCCCTGACTTCCAACGGCAAGATATCAAGAGCCGCGATACGCAGAGCCGATCATTCTGTGATATAATCAAACCCTGCAGAGCCGACGTCCAAGGCAATGCAGGGTTGTTTTTTTGATCCGGAATATCAGAAAAATTTTTTTTAAATATGTGTTGACTCTTCCCTTGGGGAACCCCTTAAGGTGGTCTTATCAAGGAAAGGAGGTTCCTGTATGGAAAAGAAAATGACATCCGGTGAGATCGCCAAAAAGGCAGGCGTATCACAGAAAGCAGTAAGACTCTATGATGAAAAAGGGCTCCTTAAGCCCGCAGATTATTCCGAGGGCAATTACAGGCTCTACGATAAAGAATCCCTTGTGATCCTCGAGAAGATCGTTGCTCTCAAGACGATCGGTTTTTCACTTGAAGAGATAAGGGATAATCTTGTCGCAGGTGATGCCGTGGATATTGAGGACGCTCTCCGTATCCAGCTTAAGGAGATGGAGGACAGAAAGTATCAGACCCAGAAGGTTATCGATGCCATAAACAGAACCCTCAGCAGAAAAGAAGGAAAGCTTGACTGGGATGATGTTGCGGATATGGTGCGGAACATCAGCCTCGACCAGAAAGCGGACGAGCATCACTGGGATGCGCTCAGGCACACTTCACAGGAAAAGGACTGGTACGAGAAGATATTCGAATCGCTTGAGATAGGAAGCAGCGAAAGAATACTCGATCTCGGATTCGGATATGCAAAGCTCTGGAGAAACAACTGGTCCCGCATTCCGGAGAGCAGTAAGATAACAGGCTACGACATCCACGGAAGCTGGGCGGATGAATTTGCATGGTATGTTAATGAGAACAAAGGATCACTTCCCAAGGGTGTATCCATTGATCTTGAATTCGAAGATCTTGAAGGTGACAAGGCCTGGAAGAAGATCGGCAAGGAAAAGAAATTCTCGCTCGTCATCGCACACTACATCAACTTCGAACTTAAGGATCCCGCAAAGTTTGTGGAAAGAGCAAGCGGGGCCGTGGCTAAGGGCGGAAGGTTTTCCTTTAACGGTGCCGCGGTAAACAGGTGGAGAAAGTATTTCAGGGATGTACTGGATGATATCGGTGTTAACACATCGGGAATAGATGCGATCCTTGATGAAGAGATCAAGGCCCAGGAAGAATGCAGGCAGATGCTCGAAAAACTTTTTGACCGCGTTGAGAAAACCGAGATCACAAATAACTGGCACTTTGATGATGCGGACGATCTCATCCGCAAGATGAAGAGCTCCTTCGAGGGAAATGAAAAGATCATTTCCGACAACGAAAAGAAGATCAGATCATATTTTGAAAAGAAGATCAAAGCGGACGGCGAAGTGGTTATAACCGTCGGATCACTTTTCTGGCACTGCTATAAGTAATGCTCCTTCGTTTTTATCAATATACGGTTCGAAAACAATAATCCTTAAATCCTTTATGATGATCCCTCCCCATACGAACGGGAGGGATCATTTTGTATGGGTATGATCACTGTATTCAGTGATATAATATTCCAATAGAACGGTCACATGTGACCGCAAAAAGGGGGTTAAGAATCTATGGCGCATGATGCTTATCTGTTCGGTCAGATACTCGGAACTCATTCATTTCTGTTAAAGGACGGCTTCCTGAAGCCCGACGAATATTCGGAGATAAAGGAGCATTATTTCCTGCCCGGCGGAGAGACCGGAACGGCTGCCACGGTGCTCGATTCGCTCGGCGTGTCCGTCAAGATGGACGGAACGTGGATCGGAACAGAGGTTGCACCGATGCTGAAGTCCTTCTATGAGAATAAGAATGTCGACCTGTCATCCATGAATTTCGTGACGGATGATGACGGAGTTATGGATTATGTCGTGATCGCGGGTCTTGTACGCTCACCCATGGGACGTTTCCAGACTCTCTTTTCAACGGGAAAGAGATGGTGGAGCATTCCGAAGGAGGAAGATATCCTGTCGAGCAGGGTCGTCGCCATCGATCCGTTTTTCGGTGATGAAACCCGGAGAGCCGCCGAGATCTGCATAAAGGCGGGAATCCCTTATGTGACGATCGATTCAAAGCACGATTCATTTCTTCATAAGAATGCCGCCATCAATGTTGTTTCAAAGGAATGCACCGAAACCTATGAAGGAATGAGCGCCGAAGAGATAATGAAGCTCATGCAGGCAGAGAGCAGTGGACTTACTATCATAACTCAGGGCGGCGGAGATATGCTCTATGCGAGAAAGGGTGAAGAGATACATCGTATGAAGCCCTGCCCCGTAGAGGTAAGGAGCACGCTCGGAGCCGGAGATACCTTCAAGGCAGGATGTGTATATGCACTGTTACACGGTATGAACGATGAGGAGACGGTAAGGTTTGCAAGCGCATGTTCGGGAGTTGCCATATCCCGTTTCCCGCTTCCTCTCAATCCTCCGACATTGAGCGAGGTAAATGATCTTATGGGACACTGATAAAGCGAAAAGAAAAGCCTGTGGATCTATGTCATGAACAGGTAATAACCCATAAGGGATATTCTTCCCCTGAGTCCGGTTTTCTTTATGTGATCGATGATGCCACTGTTATTATCATGTATTACAGCCACATCTTTACCTGTTATATCATCTCCCCTGTAAGCACAGGCTTCGTAAGTTTCAATGAAAGCCAGATGCTTACGGGGGATTTCTTTTTCCGCCCTTTTTCTGAATTCTTCGAAGGTTTCTTCATCAGGCTTGGACAATCCGGTGATTTTGAGAAGCTTCATGTTCCTTGCAAAGTAAATGTCGTATTTCTTCTCATCGCTGCTGAGAGCGTATCTGATGCGCCCTATGAGTTTTATCATGATGAGGAGAAGGAGCGCTGCGGACAGAGAAACTGCGGCGATCAGTGCGGGATATCTCCAGTCGATGGGATCTGCTTCTTCATGTTCTTCGAGCTCTATATCCGGAAGCTCCACTTCGGGTTCATAAACGTAATCTTCATTTACTATGGATGCGTGTTCCTTTTCTTCGGCAAGCTCTGCGGAGGTTTTCCATCTGTTCGACATTCTGAAGCCCGGAGTCGGTTCATACGCTATCCATCCGATTCCCTCAATATAACATTCGGGCCATGCATGGGCACTGTTTTCCGTGATCACTTCCGAACCTCGGTTATGAAGCTCTATGCGGTAACCCTGTACGAATCTGGAAGGTATGCCGATGTATCTGGATATCAGGACAAATGCGCTGGCATAGTAAACGCAGTAACCCTCCTGCTTTTCGAAGATCAGATAATCCAGGAATTCCGGTGTGGTATCGATATCGTCCGGGAGCGCACCTACACGGATGTTATATCTCATGGAATTAAAGAGCTTCTCGAGTTTTTTGAGTTTTTCCGCATCGGTGGTGCAGTCTTCGAAAAACTCATCAAGATATTCTTTCAGTTCGGGAGAGATATTGGTATCGCTTAGGTATACCTCATTCATTCTTTCTCTGTACATTTCGAGTTCTTCGAAGGAGATATACGGAATACTCTTTAAGTAGAATGAATTCTGGGTGCGCAGCCATTCATTCTCATCATCGGGTAATCCGCTTTCAAGGAATCCTTCGAATTCGGGACTGTCGGTGTTTAGTCTGAAATACTCCGCGGAGTAAACATCACCGTATGTCATACGTTCTTCCGAAAGCGGATCCCCGCCGTTTGAAACGTACGGAATATCATCGCCCATATACATGAAGTTATAGTATTTATGGGGCGTGAATAAATGCGTCGTGTACATGTTGAGAATATGTATGTCGAGCTGGCCGTGTCTTATATAATCGGTATAAAGCTCGCCGGAATAAAGCCTTGCGGCATACAGGGTTTCAAGGCAGTCCGTAAGGGAATCCGTATCGGAACCTTCGTAGGTTTTCTTCCACTCAAGGTCCTCAAATGTATCAAAGGTCTTGCCCGCAAGATAGGCATAGGAAGAATTTCCGGTTATCTGTGTCACTTCGAGGACCTTTTTATCGTTTTCACCGGAGCCGTCTCCGATCGAAGCATATTCCGAAAATCCGAGGAATGAATCAGCGCTGTCGCTCCGCCCCAGACTGAGAAGATATTCCTTGATCCTGTAATAGTTGTCGTATGCCGTCTGTGCGATCTTCTTTGCGAGAGCCCAGTCATACGGTTCTTCCTTTGCCGGGAATATGAGCATCAGTACAAGGAACAGAACAAGGAAAGGTGAAATGAAGACAAGGTGCTTTTTGCTGTCGGCTTTTCCGAGCTTCTTCCACCCGATCTGTATCTCATCGGCAAAAGTGCAGAGCGCGAAAAAGAAAACGAATGAGACGACCGCTTTCGGAATATCGATCCCCCTGTACATCACGTATGCGAGAGCCGCGGCGAGAATTCCCGATATCACGGGACGTACGAATCTGAATGAACACAGCACCTTTCCGATGACGGTAACGATCGCAGGGATAAGAATGGCAGTGGCCAGCCAGGGATGACCTTCGATGAATGATGCTTTTATATCTTCCGGAATAAGAAAAGCGGAGGCTGCAGCGATGGTGATAAGCACACCTCCCAGTATTACTTTTCCGGTGTTTTTGATATGTATGAAGATCAGTATGATCGCGGATACGGTAAATGAGACGAGGAACACAGGGAGCGTGCGGACATCCTCGTATGCATGGGAAACAGCCCACAGTGTGGGAATAAGTGAAAGAGATATGAGATATATGATGTCATATACGAACGCGATCATCACAGCACCTCTTTCAGATCTTCTTCCGTTCCGATACGGAAGAATCTGCCGTGAAGCAGTGTCCTTGCATTTTCGGCTTCATGTTCGTTATCCGTGATCAGATATACGATGACGGTAACACCGTTAAGCTCCATGATACGTATCGCATCAAGTGCATCGGCGCTTATCGTATGCAGGACCGCAATGACTATCCTGTGTGAGAAAAGAGTTCCCTCCGAGATCAGCTGCGAAAGCATTTCCTTAGCGGATGTATCCTTTTCAAATCTGTAACCGGAAAGAAAGGTATAGAATTCCTTGAATGCATCCGCGTCCTTTACAATATCTGTTCTCAGAGCGGTCTGCCATGTATAAGCTGTTGCGTTTACGGAATTTGCGAGGAAGAACTGCAGGAGTGCTATCACGGTTTCCGTTATCTTGTTTTCAAGAGGAAGATAGTTGCCGGGGTCCTGTGAATACCTTTCCGGATCCATGATGATGCCGATACCCTGTTTTTCTTCGCCCGTTGTATTTCTGACAAGAAGCTTTCCGTTTGCCGCGGTCAGCTTCCAGTGGATCTTCCTTATATCATCTCCCGGAACATATTCCCTTACCGTGACATCCGGCTCGGTGTTTCCTCCGGGCGAATCGACCGATGCGGAATCGATATTTTCAAGTGTTTTGAGTGCGACCGGTCTGTAAACTGCGGGTAGCACGTTTACACGGAAGGGTTCTCTGTTTTTGAAGGTGAGTCTGAAGATCTTAAGGTAATCCCTGATGATGATCTTCCTGACTCCGACTTCATATTCACCGCGGTATTTACAAAAGAGGGATGTTTCCTTTTTGATGCCGGAATGCGGCGGAAGCTCATACTCCGCATTTTCGTCTATTCCGCTTATTGTTGAAAAAGGGCTGTAGAAGGTGATCCGGATTCCCGAATATGTAAACGGATCCTCATTCTGAAGCGTTATGTAGAAATCGGAGATGCTTCCCGCCGTGACATTCTTTCTGTTTACATCCTGATATATCTTGAAGCGGATGAGCACGATGAGCGTGTAGAGAAGCGATATTAACGGAGCGAGGGTTACGGCCGCAAAAAAGCCGTAACTGACGGGGCCGCCGTAATAGGTTATGCCGACCAGGGATAGGATCCATAATAGTATTAAGACGATCCTGCGAGCTGTCATATTATTCTTTCGTGGGAACTTTTACCTTGAGTATGATGCTCCTTATGATCGCATCCTTCTTTTCGCCGGCGATGCGGCTTTCGGGAGTGAGCACAAGTCTGTGGATGAGAACGTTAACGGCAACGGCTTTGATGTCGTCGGGTTTTACGAAATCCCTTCCGGATAAATACGCCTTCGCCTGTGATGCACTGATCAGGGAAAGGAGCGCCCTGGGCGATGCGCCGAGAATGAAGCGGGATTCGCTTCTGGTAAGTTCGATGATCTCCCTTGCATATGCAAGGCAATTGTCCGAAACGATCGTATCGCGGACCTTCTTTTTCATTTCAAGCACTTCGGAAGCGGAGCATACGGGCTTTACCTTATCCGCGGTCCTGCCTTCGATGTGATTTCGCGCAAGCTTTATTTCCTCTTCTTTTCCGGGATAACCGATGCTGAGTCTCATCATGAATCTGTCGACAGATGCCTCGGGGAGAGGATAGGTTCCGATGAACTCGGTTGGATTCTGGGTCGCGATCACCATAAACGGATCGGGAAGATCATATTTCGTGCCGTCGACCGTAACGCTTCCCTCGGCCATTGCTTCGAGAAGTGCGGACTGGGTCTTGGGAGAGGTTCTGTTGATCTCATCCGCAAGAAGTATGCTTCGCATTATCGCACCTTCCCTGTATTCGAATTCACCGGTCTTCATATTATAAACGGATAAGCCGGTGACATCGCCGGGAAGCGTATCGGGTGTAAACTGGATGCGTCCGAACGACATGTCGACCGAACCTGCCAGAACCCTGGCGAGGGTTGTCTTTCCCACACCGGGAACATCCTCTATGAGTACATGTCCGCCTGCCAGGAGACATATGAGGACATTTTCGACAGCGTCTTCTTTTCCGACGAAATATTCATTTATCTGTGTGCGTAACTTATCTATCATAACTTACCTCTTTTTACGAAGTCCGTTCTTTACCGGTCTGCCAGCCTCAGATAACGGCTGCGTCATATCTGCAATAATTCCGGAAAGCGGGCTTTTCGTGCTCTGATACCGCCGGGACAGGGCGTTTTACGATATTATACCCTTTTTTGCCTTAAATATATATAAACCTTGGGTTGAGCAGTCCGGAGGATGGTGGATATTTGACTGAATATGCCGAATTCTTTAAAATATAGAGGATAATATATACGGTTCGGACAGATGAAACTTCCTGAAAGAACCCGAAAGGATCCGCATGAGTGTATTGTATTTTCTGATCATCATTCTGATGATGATAGTGATGATCGGAATATTGAATGAGAAGTATTTCCATATTCAGAGCGATATCGCCCTTATCCTGTTTTCGCTTATCCTGTCACTGATCCTCCTGGCAGCCGGAAGGCTTCTCGGGATTGATTCAGTCAGAGAATTTGTGACCGAGCTCGGTGATTTCGGTTTTGAAGAATATCTTATGGACGGCGTTCTGTGCTTTATGCTCTTTTCCGGAGCGAGCAAGGTCAATATGCGCAAGTTCAGGCAGAACGTGAGAGCCATAAGCCTTCTTGCACTTCTTACGACAATGATCTCATCCGTCATCTACGGATGCCTGTTCTATCTCGTATCATTTGTCTTCGGCCTCGGAATGGATATCCTCACCTGCATCCTTCTCGGATGCGTTGTATCTCCCACTGACCCCATTGCTGCTACCGGAATACTCAACAAGATAGGTCTTTCCAAGAATGTCTGCTCTGTCATCGAGAACGAATCACTCTTTAATGACGGAACCGGCGTCACGCTTTTCATATTTGTAAGAAGCCTTGTCATCCACAGCGGTGACAGCAATTTCGTCGTGCTGATGTTAAAGGAGATCGTTGGTGCGGTTGCAGTCGCACTCGTCGTTTCCTTTGTTCTTTTTAAGCTCATGGAGATCACTAGGGATCCCATCAAATATATCCTTATCTCACTTCTCGATGTTTCCCTCGTTTATATAATCTGCGAGCATCTCGGATTCTCCGGTGTCATCGCATCCGTTGTCTGCGGAATGTATTTCTCCGGTGCATATTCCAAGATCGAAAGAAGGGCGATGGTCATCGACAGAAGAGAGCTCTACAAGGATTTCTGGGAGATAGTCGAAAGCCTTCTCAATTCCATTCTCTTCATCATGATAGGACTTCTTGTCCTGAATATCGATGTCAGCAGGTACATCCTGATCATTGCTCCCGCTGCAATCCTGATAAATGTGCTCGCAAGAGGACTGGGAGTATCGATCAGCAGTCTTCTTACCGGAAAAAGAAATATCCCCGGAAATTACAGCATCGGTGAATACGTGATGCTGATGACCTGGTCTGCGCTTAAGGGCGGTCTTTCGCTGGCACTTGCATTCGGGACCAAGGAATTCCTTCCTCCGGATGTTTACGACATATTCATAAATGTTACCTATATAACCATATTCTTCACGGTGCTCGTACAGGGACTCACCGTAAAGAATGTTTACTTTGCACTTGAAAAACACAAAACGAACAGAATGACCGCAGACAGAAAGCAGTAAGCTTGCCGGCCATGGTTTTCGGAAAGGATATCATATGAAGCTCATCATCGTAGGCGCGGGTCGTACCGGCTGTTCACTGATCGGAGCACTCGCCAAGAAAAATTATGACATCACCATCATTGACAAGCGAAAGGAGCTCGTCGATGAAGTGACGGACAGATACAATGTAAGCGGAGTGGTCGGAAGCGGCGCTTCAAAGGAAACCCTGTACAAGGCAGGTGCCGATACCGCGGATATCCTCATCGCACTCACACCGGTTGACGAGATCAACCTGCTCAGCTGCGTGCAGGCCAAGGCCGTGGGAACGCTACGCACCGTTGCAAGGGTATTCCAGCCCGACTTTGCCGCAGAGCGCAAGACTCTCGAAAAAGAACAGAACATAGATTACATATTCAATCCCAAATACGACATGGCCGAGGCATCCGACCTCAGCATCGGGCTTCCCGGCATAGTAAAGCCCGAGGGACTGTTCGGGGATATGATGCAGATGGCGACCGTAAAGATGCTTGATGATTCGCCTCTGAAAGGAATGTCACTGTATGAGATAAGAAAGAAGCTCGATGACGAGATCCTTATCGCAACCGTTCTCAGGGGAGGCAAGCTCTATGTTCCCGACGGACAGTTCATCATCGAAGCGGGCGACAGCATCGGCATCGCTGCAAGGAAGGACCGCATGATGAAGATCCTTCAGAAGATCGGTATCGTCAAGCGTGCCGCCAAGAAGGTCATGATCGTGGGCGGAGGAATCACCGCTGAGTACCTTATCGAAATGCTCCTTAAAGAAAAGAAGGACATCACCGTCATTGAGGCGGATCTTGACAGATGCTCGGATCTGATGGCGCGTTATCCGGATATAAAGGTTTCCTTCTGGAAGGGTGAGACCGGCGAGATACTCGAGGACGAAGGCATAGGTTCGATGGACGCGCTTGTTTCACTGACCGATAACGATGAGACCAATCTCGTTACCAGTATGTATGCGTGGTCCAGAAACATTCCTTCCGTTCTTACAAGGATTGAAGCACCCGGACATCTCACTCTGCTCCACCGTATCAACCTTGATATAACGCTTTCTCCTTCCGAGATTTCAGTAAACAAGCTCATCCGTTTCGTGCACAACCAGGAAGCGGGCGATGCTCCCAACGATATCGAGAAGTATGCTTCGGTTGCGGAGAACAAGGCGGAGGTTCTTCAGTTTACCGCAAACGAAGGCTTTTCAAAGAGCGGTGTGCAGTTTAAGGAGCCTTCCTTCAAGCTCAGGAAGAATATCATAGTCGCTTCGATAATCCGTGACGGTGAGGTCATAATCCCCGACGGAAGCACAAGCATCAATCCCGGAGACAAGGTCATCATCGTTTCCGAAAAGAAGAACCGCACCGAAAATCTGAACAGCATCTTTGCATAACCGCTATGGAAAAGATAAAAGTAAAAGAGATAAGAGAAAAACTCCTTGCGATGCAGGATAAGGAATACAGGGACTTCCAGGCAAAACTGATCCCGACCGTAGATCCGAAACGTATCATCGGAACAAGGACACCGCAGCTCAGGGACCTTGCGAAGGAACTTCTGAAAACTTACGACTGCAGTCTTTTCCTTGATGATCTTCCCCACAAGTATTTTGACGAAGATCAGCTTCATGCTTTCATTATTTCAGGAATGAAGGATTTTGATGAGTGCATGGACAGACTTGAAGTATTTCTTCCCTATGTTGATAACTGGGCAACCTGCGACCAGATGTCACCCAAGGTATTAAAAAAGCATCGAAAGGAACTCCTCGAACGAATAAAGGCATGGATAGCGTCGGATGATACATATACCGTCAGATTCGGAATAGGAATGCTGATGGAGCATTTTCTCGATGAGGATTTCGATAAGGCATATCCGAAGATGGTTGCGGGCGTAAAGTCCGAAGAATATTACATCAATATGATGGTCGCATGGTATTTTGCCACGGCTCTCGCCAAGCAGTACGATGCTGTGATCCCCTATATCGAAAAGAAAAAACTTCCCGCGTGGACACACAACAAAGCAATACAGAAATCCATAGAGAGCAACCGCGTAACTCCGGAGCATAAGGAATATCTGAAGTCACTGAAGGTTAAGTGATCAATGTATAAGATACTGAGTGACAACGAGGAAAATACCATCCTGCTGCCCGCAACGCTGGACAGCCATTTTCCTCTGCTCAAGTATATGTTCTGGAGCAAGGGCTTCAGATGCATCCCTCTTGATGAGAAGGACGAGTTCGTCATCAGACAGGAAGGCATGAAGTATGCCAACCACGATATCTGTTATCCGTTCATACTGATGGCGGGACAGGTTGTCAGGGCGCTGAGAACCGGAAAGTACGATCTGAAGAAGACATTCATTCTTATGCCCACTGCGGGTGATGCCTGCAGGGGAGCATGTTATATAGGCCTTATGACAAGGACCCTGAAAAAAGCGGGTCTGGACGATGTCCGTGTAATGACGATCAATGTACGTCACGTTCGTGACGACATATCCCTCAAGATAAATCTCGATACCGCTATACGCGGCCTGTTCGGAATGTTCTACGGTGATATCCTGATGATGCTTGCCAATCAGGTAAGACCTTACGAGGTGAACAAGGGCGAAACCAATGCATTGCTGGATCACTGGACAGAAGTGCTTTCCGAGGATCTTAAGCTGGGCAGGAATCTCACCCTCGGTAAAATGAAGAAGAATTTTGCGAAGATCGCAGAATCCTTCGCCGCGATCAAAAGGGATGGAAAAAAACGCCAGGTTATAGGAGTGGTCGGGGAATTCTACGTCAAGTACTGTTCACTCGGAAACTGGGATCTGATCGATTATCTGGAAGAGAATAACTGCGAAGCATATGTTAACGGTCTTTCCTGGTACATACTTTATTACATCGATTCCCATAAACCGGCCAAAAAGAATCTCGAAAGAGCGGGTTTTGAATTCGTAAAAAAGATGATGATAAATCTTCAGGATTCCATGAGAGAGACCATGACAAGGTACGGCTTCAAGGCTCTCAGTTCATACGTAAAGCTGGATGAGAATTCGAGGGAGGCAGTATCGCATAATCTTCTTATAGGTGACGGATGGCTGATGGGAGCCGAGGTCATAGATTATATAGATAATGATATTAAGAAGGTTGTCTGCATCGCTCCGTTCGGATGCATGCCGAATGTGTGTGAGGGGAGAGGACTTTATCCTTATCTTAAGAGGCAGTATCCCGAGGCTTCGATCTCAGTGGTTGAGCCGGATATGAGCGGATCGAAGATGAATTACTTCAACAGGGTCAGGATGCTGATAGATTAGAACCGTCCCCCTGTTTCACCCGGTTCAAAAAAGGGAAGCCTTACGGCTTCCCTTCTTTGTTGTCTGGGTTATCAGTGTATTTCCACATTGCCGAGACTTGCATTGGTCTTGACATCTCCGATGTTGCCGGAAAGGGATATGTTGCCGAGGCTGACATCGCAGGTTCCGCCGTTAATGGTGCAGTGATTTGCGTCAAGGCTGCCCGCATCCACATTGGCATCGATGGTGTCGATGGTGCAATCATCGATATCGGCATTTCCCGCATCGAGCTTGATGATGAATTTATCCGTGATGCATCCTTCCACATCCAGGTTGCCGGCGTCACAGTCAACTTCGATCTTTTCCGCTTCGATATCTTTTACATCTATATTTCCCGCATCGATATCCAGTGTCAGTGTGTCTGCCTTGATGCCCGAAATATCTATATTACCCGCATCTACATTGATGCTTGCTTTGTCGAGTTCGGTTCCTTCGGGGATCGTCACGTTTATGTAGAGTTTTCCGGAATAATTAACGGGGATGCGCACATTGGCGCCGCCGTTTTTGACAGTAAGGATTCCGTTTTCGAACTTCACGGTAGGAACAAGGTCCCGTGGCATGGAATAATCTACGGAAAATTCACTGCCGTATCTTACGGTCACATCGGCACAGGATACATTTATATCGATCCCGGAAGGGGTTCCGTCAAGTTCTTCGTTTCCTTCTTCGATGTGCAGGCTGGAACCTGAATCGAATACCAGGTTTTTGAACCCACGGAAGAACAGGGCAAATAATATTACGAGTACGGTTACAATGGAAAGTATGGTTATTATTATCTTGGATGCTGTAGTCATGATGACCTCCTATTATAATTCGTCTGCGCGGCAGTTGATGACAACCGCTCTGTGCATGATGCCCGCTACCAGCCAGATGATCCAGGTCAGATCCCATCTGAAGGTCACGAAGCTGAGTATGAGATAAAGGCATGTTGCCACGGGCCAGTAGATCTCAACTATTGTCTGTGCGGTCTTGTTCTTATACTTAATGGGCTTTACGTTCTGATTGACATATGTTCCGCTTATGGTGTTCACATCATTGAGCTGGAGAAGTATCTCAAACCCGCTGAGTATCTTGGATGAGTAAACGATCAGGAATACTCCGAGTCCGACGAAGAAGAACATAAGTGCCGGTCCGAAAGATCCTCCGTCAATATAGAACAGGTTGGGTACCCAGCATATGATGAAGAGGATGACTCCGACAGATACGCAGAGTGCTCTGACGGGTGCGAAGCTGCGGAGCTTTTCCTTGACGTAATCTGCGGTTGCCATATCCATTCTGCAAAGCTCGGTCCTGAGATATTTCCAGTCTGAATCCACATAGCTGCTGTATATGATGAGACCCACACCCAGTGCGATACAGATGAACATGAATAATACCGATAATGCTTCAAACATCACTCCCAGAAGAATGGGGCAGGCTACCGAGATGATGCAGAAGAATACACCGAGTGCCAGAAGCAGGGCCTTCTTTCTTCTGTTCTCTATGAATCCTTTCGCCTCGTCCATTCCCACGTTCCTGCGGGATTCTTCGCTTTCTCTGGTACGGGTTTCCTCGACTACCTTCACAAGACCGAGACTTTCGGCGAGTTCGTCGAGATTGCCGAACTCCGATATAACGGTTCCGACTGCGGTGTTCTCACTCTGTCCGTCCGCAATGAGCTCGTTATATTTATCTTCCATCATCTGGAGCAGTTCGGCCTTTGCCTTTCTTACCTCTGCGGTATTGGGCATGGCGGCAAACATTGCCTCGAGATAGTTTTTTATTGTTTCCATGTTTTTCTCCTTAATGCCTGATGAATTTGGCAACGACTTCCTGGGTGATATCCCATTCTTCGCATTTTGCTCTGTAGTACTGCATGCCTAAGTCTGTGATGCGGTAATAGGTTCTCTTTTTACCGTTACCGCTTTCGTCCTGATCTGCGGTGAAGGATTCGATGTGTCCGTTTTTCTCCATTCTCGTGAAAGCCGAGTAGAGCGTTGTTTCCTTGATGACGTATTTCCCGTCCGAGATGTTCCTGATCTGCTTGGAGATCTCGTATCCGTAGGAGGGGCCGTTCAGCAGGATGAAAAGGATCATCGTATCGTTATAACCGCGGATCACATCTGAGCTTATTTCTACCATATGTGTCCTCCGTTTCCGTATCCCTGTGATCTGTGCGCTTCAGATCCGGATATCGGGTTTTGCCGGGTATACCGTGTTACTGAATTACTTTGTCAGACGTACTATGTCTGCCGTACTACGACAGTCGTACTATGTCTGATGCGGTAAATATACTACGACAGTCGTAGGTTGTCAACACCGATCTCAAAAAAATTTTTAAAAACCCGGAAAACGCCCGAAAAACGGCAAAAAACAGGACCCGCCTTTATCAGACGGGTCCTGTTGAAAGTATGTCATTTATGTTCCGGGAGCCGGACTTACACCGTCCACGGATCCTCGATGTCAGTTTGACTTGCCTACCAGGCTGATCTCCATGATCTTGTCACACAGATCTCCGAAGCTTCTTCCCGCCGCTTTGGCCGAAATGACGAGGTCCGAATCGGGATAGAGCTGCGGCAGCGAGTCGCACTCGAGGCAGACGAAGGATTTTCCGTCCTGTCCCACAATGAAGTCAAATTTCGCATATGCGTTTACGCCGAGAGCAAATGCGGCATCCTCTGCCGATTTTTGAAGTGCCTTTGCAAGCTCTTCGGGGATGTCTGCGGGACATTTGTTGATTGTTTTTCCGGAAAGCGTAAGGCCTTTTTCCCTGTCGCTTGTCTCCATGGGGAGCTTTTCAAGGACGGGAAGTGCCTTTCCTTCGATCGTGCATACGGCAAATTCACGTCCGGGGAAGTATTCCTCGACGAGGATCTCGGTATCCCATCTGAATGCGGCTCTTACGGCTTTCTCATATGCGGTCAGGTCTGTAGCTACGGAAATTCCAACGCCGATTCCTCCGTTATTGGGCTTTACGATAACGGGAAGCTTAAGTCCCATGGTCGCAGGATCGGGTATGTCGGATGCCTTCTTGATGGTATATCCGCTCGGCACCGGAACTCCGAGGGTCTGCATGAGCTGCTTTGCCGCAGCCTTGTTGGATGATATTGCGGATGAGAAGTAATCGCATCCGGTGTAGTCGAGACCGAGAAGGTCGAATGCGGCCTGGACCTTGCCGTTCTCACCGTTAGCTCCGTGAAGTGCGACGAAGATGAGGTCGGACTGTCTGCAGATCTGGAGCACATTAGGTCCGAAGTATGCACCCGACTGGTCGGGACGGCGTTTTCTTGTAGCCCACAGATCGGGTATCTCATCGGGGATATCGCCGGGTGAGAGTGAATATTTGAAGGGAGCTTCGAATACATTGTCGGGAAGAAGCTCTTCCGTGTCTCCGTAACCCATGAATGCATCGAGAAGTATTACGCTGTTTCCCCTGCCCCTTAAAATGTCCGCAACCGTAACCCCGGTCTTGAGCGAAAGGTTTCTTTCGTTGGAAAGACCGCCTGCGAGAACCACTATGTTGAGATTTCCGGGAAGAACAAATTCCCTGAGATCGTCCTCCGAAAGGCGTACCTCTTCGACGACGAGATCGGATCCGTCCATGTTGAGTTCCAGAGAGTGCACCATCTGCCTTGTAAGTGAAGCGATACGCAGTATGCTGCTTACCTGATCGGGCTTAAGGTCGACATCGTATTTCTTTTTTGCGAAGGACCGGATGCTCTTGGTGATGGGGCGGTTGACGTGAACGACAAGGAAATCGGTAACACCGAGAAGAGCGTTGAGCTTTTTGGAGGTTACAAGGTCGTCGACCATGTCGATTATCTTAAGAACACCGTCAGCCCTGAATGCGGTCATGATGCTCCTCATCGATTTGAGGAGATCGGGATTCTTGCGTGAGTAAAGGATGCAGTACGCAAGAAGGTATGCGACATTGTCGGAATATTTGGGATCTCCGATCATATCGCAGAGGAATGTGATGAATTCCGAAACATCGCAGCCGCTTGACAGTGAGAATGCCTTTTCGACCAGCATTCCGACAAGGTGGTTTGTTTCTGAGCTTTCCTTTTCACTGACGGCGGAGCGGATCATGCTGTTTATGAACTGGTCGATGATCTGCATCTCGGGGCGCTGTCCGCCGGGATTGACGCGGATATTGTATTCACCGTTTTCGCCGAAATCGAAGAAAGTGTTGGGAGCGTGCGATTCGGTGAATCCGAATTTTCCGTAATCGTAGCCGATGTAATATGTCTTTTCACCGATATCGTTCATCAGGATGTTTACATAGTCGAAATCGATGTTGTGGTTTTCGATTATGCCCTGACGTGCGATGATACGCTTGCGGTAGTGGTCGATGAACTTATCGGAAAAGCCCTGTCCGTCAAAGGAAACACAGCGGAAGGGAGTGTCGTTCAGTATTGTGATGTACTTTGCTTTGTTACCGCCCTTGGAGTGGCCGATGACTGTGACATTGTACTTTTCGAGCTCGTACTTATCGTAGACCTGCTTGTACCATTCGAGAGCGTTGATCTGCTGGAGGGAGTCCACCTGCCCCGCACCCTCGAAATCGTCGGTCCATTCGTTCTCTGCGGTTCCCCTGAATGCAACGACGGCTTCATGCTTGCCGTTATCTCCGGGTTCATCCGATTCGTTGATCAAGACTATGGATATTCCGCCGCCCGCACCGAACGCGTTGTCGAGATGAGCTTCCGCAATCTTCGCGTTTGTGATCGAGGAGTTCTTCTTCATTGCAAGGAAGACGTTACGGAAATCTGTTCCGTTCATCTGCGTTGTGTATGTGACTTCCGGATCGAGTGCGTCCATATCGGTCTTTGCAAGGAAATCGCCCACGGTCATTCCTTCTCCCTTAAGGATGGAGAAGAATGGCGGAATGTCGGGAATATAGGTAAGATGTTCGATCAAAAGCAGTTCGTCTGTTCTGTACATGGCTTTCGTAACTCCTGTAAGAATAATGATCAGTTTGATTCTATCTCTTCTATAAGCGCCTGGTAGACCAGGTTCAGGTTCTCGTTCTCTTTCCGGATGTTGCGGACAAGATTGATCCCGATGAAGCGAAGGAGCGATACTCCCGCAGCCGGATGGGAATCCGCAAATGCATCGAAATCCTTTTTGGATATGCTGAGGGATACGCAGTCGGTTCTTGCCTTCACGGTAGCCGATCTTGTGTCGCTGTCGATGAGTGCCATCTCACCGAACACGCAGTGCATCGCACTGTCGAGGCTCGCGCATACGAATTTGTCGCCGAAGACGGTTGTCTTGATGATGTCGACGCTTCCGTCGATAAGGAAATACATATCGTTTCCCGTCGCGCCTTCGGTTATGATGTTTTCTCCCGCGGATGCCTTCGATACCTTCAAAAGCGATGCGAAATCCTCAAGGTCCTTTTCCGACAGGGAATTGAAAAGAGGGAACTGTTTCAGTTTATCCGTGTATTCCATCAGACCTCCACTCCGAGTATTATCGCTCCGGAATTGGCGGGGATCACATAATCGTCGCCGGGATTGAGGAGCGGTTTATTTGTTTCCATTGTCTTAACGGTCTTGAGACGCTGTATGATCTCACCGTAATTGGTAGATTTCTGTGCTTCGGAAAGTATGCTGTGCTTGATCTCTTTTTCAACACCCATGTTCTCGAGAATGCCGAGGAGAAGGATATTCTTTTCCTTCTTGTAGCTGTCGAAGAGTTCGGAATATTTCCTGCCGATCCACTTTTCGGTTACGGGCTCTATCTGGACGGAGATGCCGTCGCCGTTATCGAGGAGCGAGCTCATGACCTTGCTCATTCCGCTGTAATTTGTTGATGTTGTGAGTATGTGTCTTGTGTATTCTTCGGTGTAGATGATCTCCGCACACCCCTGTGCTTCGAGATAGTTGCGATAGCGCTCCGTTCGGATCTGGGCGCAGATATGACATTTGGAATTGAGATTTCTTGCAAGAAGTGCGGTGACGAATACTCTTGAGTCGATCAGCTCATCATCGAGGTTGTCCCCGTTTTCTCCGACGATCAGGACCTTGGCGGCTGAACCGATGGCGGCATTTTTGAGAGTCTGCTCCTCGGTGAAGTCCCCTTTAAGAAGGTTGAGCCCCTTGAGAACGGGATCGTCTTTGAGAGCCTGGACCTTGACATCATCGGCTCCCGTTATGAGGATGATGTCCGATACGGAGAGATTCCTGTTCTTGCGGAGGATTCCGGTGATGAGGCTCTTTATGTCGTTTTTCCAGCCGCATACGATGATGTGATCTTTCATATTCTGCATTTTTCTGATTCCTCTTTCCGCATTCAGTTTGCTGGCCACGAGGGCGGATGAGATGTAACCTGTGATGGTTGAAAGCCCGAGGACTCCCAGTGAGAGGACTATGAGTCCGAGTATCCTTCCTCCCGGAGTTCCGGTAAATTCGTAGTCGTTACCGGCGAGGGCGAGCAGGTTGTATATGATGACATCGATGAAGGTAAGTCCTTCTTCCCTTGCCCCGCCGAGTTCATAACATGCATAACAGACCAAAAGAACCACTGTCAGGATGAATATGATCATCGCGATGTGCGAATCCCTTAACCTCTGAACAAGGCTCTTTTTTTCTTTTGTTACGGGTATGTGGTTTTGGTCTTCTTTAAAACTGCCCATACATAGGTTATTTTACTGTATTTCGCGTATTTTATCCATTTTTTTGTCCTTTTGCACCTGTTTGATCCCATGTATTTCGAAAATGTACGGAAATATGATAAAATCTAACAAAATAAGCTTTTGGGGGGGAGTATATGTACAGGGCATATCTGGTCGATGACGATCGTTTCATATTGGAGGAACTGACGGAGATCATTCCCTGGATGGAGAATGGTTTTGAGGTCATAGGAAGCAATACCGATCCCGAAAAGGCGATAGAAGAGATCACAGAGCTTGATGCCGATGCGGTGTTCTGTGATATGAAGATGCCCAAGATGAACGGAAACGAGCTGATCTCAAAGCTAAGGGAGAGCGGCTGCAAAGCGGAGTTCGTTGTGATCTCCGCATATGACGATTTTGAAAATGTACGTACATTTTACCGGCAGAGCGGTTTTGATTATATTCTTAAGCCCGTCGATATCGATGATGTCCGCATCGTACTCGAAAAACTAAATTCGGTGCTGTCCAAAAACAGGTCAGCCGAAGGCGGAAGCGTAACGGACAATCCCGGCTTTAACAGCCTTGTTCAGTATGTCGATGAGAATTTCAGGGAGAAGATAACCCTGTCTATGCTTGCCGAGAAATTCGGATTCAGCAGAAATTATATCTGTGCACTTTTCCAGAAATATTACAACCAGTCCCTCAGCATGTATCTTACGGAAAAAAGAATGAAGTATGCGGGAGAACTGATTGAAGATAAGACTCTTCTGATAAAGCAGATCGGTGTCAGGTGCGGCTACACCGACTATTATCATTTTTTCAAAGTGTTCAAGAATTATTACGGAGTTTCTCCGAAAGAGATGAGGAGTCCCGGTGAACAGGAAGATCTGTAAGCTTCTGACAATTTTTCTTGCAATATCTCTTCTGTATATACCGGGCTGCGGTTTCGGACCGCAGCCCGAGATCTTGAATGTCGCGATTCCTTATTCCGACAACATTCCCGATATCGATACAAATTATTACATAAACTATCTTGAGGAAAAGACGGGGATCGATATAGTCGTTTCATTCGTCAAGATAGAAAGCTGCGACGAATATCTTAAAGTGCTTTTTGATTCAAGGGCGGAGATCGATGTCGTGCTGTTCGGCGGGAGCTTTGTTCCGGGTGACGGAGTCCTGGAAGGATATGTATCAAGCGGAGATATTTATCTTCCGGACGGGGAGTTTAAATATGTGTCGGAAGGCTGGGATGCTCCTGCCGGTGCGGGAACGGTACTGTGGATAAACAAAGAATGGCTGGTGAACCTGGGGATGGAGATCCCCGAAACCACCGGGGAATTCGAGGCTGTGCTTGAAGCGTTTAAAACCGGAGATCCCAACGGAAACGGTATCCGTGACGAGATACCGCTTGCGGGTTCTGCCGATGAATATGACTTAAATCCCATGGAATTCCTCATGGGTTCCTTTGCCGTCAACGATCCGTATCATTCAAGAATGACCGCGGACGGAAAGGGCATATGGGCGGATCCCGCGTACCGTGACGGGCTTGAGTACTGTAACGGACTGTATGAAAAGGGACTTATGGATAAAGGAATTTTCGACTGTTCCCATGCACAGCTGAGTGAAATGGTAAACAGTCCGTTACCGATAGTCGGAGCATTCACTTCTTCTTCGATCTGTGATGTCATATACCGCGGAAATCCCGAAGTGATGGACAGGTATGTGTATGTTCCTCCGCTTGCCGGTCCGAACGGAATATCCTATGCCATGATCCCCGAAAACAAAACAAAGATCGGAGCGATAATCCTGTCACGGAGCGAAAGGAAGGAAGCCGCACAGCTTCTGCTGGATACAATGATGAGCGAAGAAGCATCGCTCATCGCAAGATTCGGAGAACCCGGAGTCGACTGGGATTATTCGGACGGAAAGGACATAAGCATTTACATGACTCCTTCCACTGTCACTGTAAAGAATTACATCCGCGATGCCGTACAGAATAAGAATCTGAACGGTGTCGGTCCTATGGCGGTACCCGAAAAATACATTTACGGTGTTACGTGGAACGGACCTGATTCCGATGCAGAGTATGTTGATGCGAGAGCGCAGATGGCATATATTGACTGCTTTGCGGAGCCGGACGGGGAGCTTCCCGCAAGAAATGCGGAGCTTTCGGAGTATCTTGACCGTCATATGATCGCATTCGTATCGGGTGAAGAGGATATTCTGAGCGACAGCATCTGGACAGAATATGTTTCGGGGGCTGAGGAAATCCTGCATTGAAAACTTTTGGAATGGTGTACTGGAATCTGAAGCGTGTATAAATATTCCGGAAAAAAGAGAACAATCGGAGTGATGCTGTTCGGAGCAGGGATAGTACTGCTCTGGGTAGTGTTTTATCAGCTCACGGTCAGGATCATCAGGCAGAATATGGAACGTCATGCGATGAGCGCAGTCGGAACCATTATGAACGATGTCGGAAACGAACTTGTCATGATGGAAGAATGCTCGTCGATCCTTGCCATTGATGAGAGCGTGAAAAAACTGTCGGCACTGGACTTCGGAGAAGATTTCTATGCCATGGGACGTGCCACACAGGATGTTCTTGCTCCCGTTCTCAAAAGCGTTGTAAATGCCGACAACGTTATCGTATATAATACGGACGGGGATTTTTACAGGCTTAAAGGGACTGCGCCGAACACGATAGCTGTCAGCTCCTTCCATATCATCAGTGAAGGAAAGAGCGACCGGATGGTTTCGGTATCCTCGGGCTCGGATAATTATGTCGGTATATACCGTGTCATAGAAAATGAAAACAAGATCACCGGCTATGTTCTTCTTTTGATCGACCAGAGAAAGGTGGAAAAGCTTCTCTCGACATATAACGATCCGGACTATATAGGTGCGGCGCTCTACTACGAAGACAGGCTCATCTGCGCGGGAGGCGGGATCGGCAAGGAGGATGTGGAAAGCAGACTTTCCGAAGCAATCTATGTAAGCGAGAGGTTTATCGGCTTTACCGGATACAGGGTTGTTGTGTACTGCGTAGATTCAGTTTCGAAGGATGTCTCCCGCTTTTTCACCATCGCACTTCCGGTAACGATCCTGATACTCGTTATCGCCGCATTTATTTTTGAAATGGTCATGAGAAGGTTCATAAGGACAAGCATCGATCTTGAACTTGAAAGAACCAACCTCACTCTTTTGAAAAAACAGATAAGCGCACATTTTACGGTCAACACGCTGAACATCGTAAGGGCGCTTATAGGAAAGGGTGACAGGGAAACGGCCGCGAGGATCTGCACAGAACTCTCCGTCCTATTAAGATATGCCAATGCCTCGGATGAGTACATTTCCCTTCTTGAGGAATTGTATGTTCTGAAGCAGTATACGGAGATAATGCAGGCAAGATACCCCGATATGATAAATGTATGCTTCGGGGAAGATGATTCCTTCAGCGATATACTCATACCGAGGATGCTGATCCAGCCCATTGTCGAAAACGCGATCATGCACGGACTTTCCGCAGAGGGCGGAAATCTGGAGATAGATGCCCGCCCGGAGAATGAAGACCTGTTCATAACGATCACCGATAACGGAAAGGGAATGGATGCCGGTGAACTGGAAAAGTTAAGAAACGAAACGGAAAGCGGGGAAGGTACGGAGCGCGGAAGTCTTGATCACATAGCGCTGGCTAATGTAAGAAAAAGGATCGAGGTGCTTTTCGGCGAAAACTACGGTATGGATATCGAATCCGATGTGAACAAAGGAACCTGCGTGACACTTCATCTTCCGCTCATCAGGGCAGGAAAAGAAAAAAACGGTTCTGATTTTTCCGCCGATGTATTATCATCAGATAAGAAACAAAGCAAAATAAAAAGCCGGAGAAAAGTAAAATGATCTTTGATTCGATCTGTCCTCTTATGAAGGAGGATGCTCTCAAACTTCCCAAGGATACCAATGTAAAGGTTTATATGAGGCATTCCATCAGGTTTGACAATCCCGTAGACGGTGATTATTCGGATCTGCTCCTTACGCCGGAGGGCATCGAGATCGCAAACCGCATAGGAAGAAATCTTGATGTGCCTGTGGGAAGGTTCTTTGCAAGTCCCGTTAAAAGATGTGTCCAGACAGCTGCCGAGGTCGCAAGGGGAATGGGAATAGAAGAGCCCGGGATCGAAAAGGTTCAGGCCTTTGCACATATCGAAGGACTCGGCCCCGCACAGGAGCAGGGAATAGGCTGGTACAAATTCTACTACGGACTCCAGAACGGTATTCCCGAATATACCGCGGGTTACACACTGGATCAGGCAGCTCTTCCGATACTGAATGCAATATTCGATATCCCGTCATCCGACGGAAAGCTCGATATCATCTGCTCTCACGACGGACATGTGGTCATACTTGCAAGCGCATTGTTCGGTCTTAAGACGGGACTCGAAGGCGAGAACTGGTGCGGATTTACGGAAGGATTGTTCTTCCACGGAACGAGGGATGATTTCACCGCATACTGGAGAGGCGAAAAGAAGGAATTCAAAAACTGGAAGATGGACTGAAACTCTTCGGATGTACCGAAAAGATCAAGCATTGAAAAAAGCCCCGGCGATGAGCCGGGGCTTCGTATTATCCTTATCAGATCTTGTGATCGGATCCGAGAACGTTGACGATCTTGTGAGCGACCATATCCTTAACGGCCTGACGAGCGGGCTTGAGATACTGTCTGGGATCGAAGTGATCGGGATGCTCAACGAAGTACTTACGGATGTTGGCGGTCATTGCAAGACGGATATCGGAGTCGATATTGATCTTACATACTGCAAGCTTAGCTGCCTGACGGAGCTGATCCTCGGGGATACCGATAGCATCAGGCATATTTCCGCCGTACTCATTAACCATCTTAACGAATTCCTGAGGAACGGATGATGATCCGTGAAGAACGATGGGAAATCCGGGAAGCCTCTTGATGCACTCCTCGAGAACGTCGAAGCGGAGCGGAGGGGGAACAAGGATGCCGTCGGCATTTCTGGTGCACTGTGCAGCAGTGAACTTGTATGCTCCGTGGCTGGTTCCGATAGCGATAGCGAGGGAGTCGCATCCGGTCCTGTCTACGAACTCTTCAACTTCCTCGGGTCTGGTGTAAGCTTCCTTGCCTGCCTCAACCTGAACCTCATCCTCGATACCTGCGAGAGTTCCGAGCTCAGCCTCGACAACTACGCCGTGATCGTGAGCATACTCAACTACCTGCTTGGTAAGAGCGATGTTGTCCTCGAAGGACTTGGAAGAAGCGTCGATCATAACGGAAGTGAATCCGCCGTCGATACATGACTTGCAGAGCTCGAAAGTATCACCGTGATCAAGGTGAAGAGCGATGGGAATCTGGGGATTCTCCTGAACAGCTGCCTCTACCATCTTTACAAGATAGGTGTGATTTGCGTAAGCACGCGCACCCTTGGAAACCTGAAGGATAACAGGGCTCTCAAGCTCTCCTGCCGCTTCGGTGATACCCTGAACGATCTCCATGTTGTTGACGTTGAAAGCACCTACAGCATATCCGCCGTCGTAAGCTTTCTTAAACATCTCTTTGGTTGTTACCAATGCCATAACGAAAAACCTCCTTAAAAGTGAATGTTTTACGAAAAGACTCGTATGTATCAATAATAATTTGTGAGGGGTTTTAAGTCAATATTGGTATTTTGCCCAAGGAACGTGATATAGTAATGCTTGTTTAGGAGAAAAATACTATGAAACTTACGGAAATCTACAATAATAAAGACAGAGTCCTGTCATTTGAGATATTTCCGCCCAAGGCGGCGGAGGAGCTCGAGAACATCGACGAGACCCTTGAGATACTCTGTGACCTTAAGCCGGACTATATCAGCGTAACTTTCGGTGCCGGCGGAAGCTCCAACAATAACAAGACCATAGCCATCTGCAGGAAGATCCGTGAGAAGTATCACACCGAAGCTGTCGCCCATCTGACCTGCCTTTGCTATGACGAAAAGGAGATCGACGAATTCTGCAGGGAACTGCAGGATAACGGGATCGAAAATATCCTGGCCCTCAGAGGTGATGCCAACCCCAACGCTCCGGCAAAGGGAGTGTTTGCCCATGCATCCGACCTTATCACCTATATAAGACCCAAAACAGACTTCTGCATAGCCGGTGCATGCTATCCCGAAAACCACCCCGATTCACCGGACCGCATCGCAGAGATGGCAGCCCTCAGAAAGAAGGTCGAAGCGGGAGCCGAGGTGCTCCTCAGCCAGCTTTTCTTCGATAATGAGGATTTCTTCAGATTCGTGGAGGATGCGAGGATTGCAGGAATAGACGTTCCCATAACTCCCGGGATCATGCCCTGTCTTTCCGCCAAGACCATAAACAGGATGGTCACCACCTGCGGGGCAAGGCTTCCGGAGAGATTTAAGAGAATACTTGATAAATACGGTGAAAAGAAAGAAGCACTTTTTGATGCCGGACTGTATTATGCGATAAGCCAGATAATAGACCTTATCGCGACAGGCTCGGACGGAGTTCATATCTATACAATGAACAATCCCACGGCTGCGCGCAGGATCTGCGACGGCATCAAGAATATCATCTGATGCCCGTCCGGATGAGGATGCGGCATTCCGGCTGCCTTACCGGTATCCCTGAAAGGTTAAGAGTTACGGTGCTCCTTCATGTAATCCGTGGGGGAGCACCCTTTTTCTTTTTTGAACTGTCTGTTGAAATGCTCGATCGTTTCGTAACCGCAAACGGATGCGGCCTCCGCGATCGACAGGTTTCTGCTCCTCAGAAGGTAGATGGCGTATTCGATCCTTGCTATGATCAGATCCCTTGTCACGGGTACTCCGTAGAGTGCCTTGTAGATATGCTGGAAATATGAAACACTCATGTTCATTTCCGATGCGAGTTCGGATACTTCCCCTATCCTTGCGGCTTCGCCGCCCTGGTAGATGCGTCCCCTGAGGACATTGAACCTGCTTCTGTAGGATTCGAGGGTTCCCGACTTAAAGTCCGGTTCTTCTTTCACCTTGCTGAGGTCACTGATCTTGTATATGAGAAGCCTTGCGAGACTGTCCATGATCATATCGTGGTTGCCGCCTGTTCTTCGAACCTCCGCTGCGATGTTCTGCATTATCGCGGAAGCTTCGGAATGATCGTAGACGGTAAGGGCGCGTGCGAAGGTAAGGCCCATTTTCTCAAATAGCCCGTCAATTTCTCCGTCATCACCCTGGAGATGGACCCAGTCATCGGTATAAGGAACGTTCCTTAAATAAAAGTGCTCGGGATCTGAGGGCCGGAAGAACAGAAAAGCAGGCCGGTCGACATAGAGCGTCTCGCCGTCCGCTTCGTAATAGAACGGGTTCCTTATCATGACGATGCTGTAGAAGCTGGTCCCGTTCGGACGGTTTATCTCCCAGCCGTTTTCGTGATAGTAATTGTAGCCTGCATAGGGAATCTTTATCATACACTGATTCTGGCACTCCAAAGCAGAAAAAGTCAAGTATAAAGCACATTAAATCATTGTATTTATGATAGATTGCCTTAATATCAAATGTATATGAAAACAGATGATATATCCGGGAGCAGGGCCCGGAGATTTGTTTTAAGGGGTTTTCGATGAAAAACAGACTTAACGATCCCGAATGGAAGAGAGCCATGAAATGGTTCTACCGTTACCTTACCAAATATAAATGGAAGGAAGCGGTGGGACTGGTTCTTGTGACTGTTTGTGCGGTCCTCAATATAATAAATCCCAAGATCATGGGCTTCATAGTCGATGATGTCATCGGAGACGGTGAGGGAATTGCCGAGAGGATGGGAATCCTTCCTCTTGCCATTACACTGATGATAGGCTGTCAGTTTGTCAGAGCTGTCATCAGGCTTATTTCACAGTGGCTTTTTGAGACCTGCTCCCAGGACATGCTCTATGACATGAGGGACGGTGTTTACAGAAGTCTCCTTCAGAAGGATTTTTCCTTTTACAACAGGAACAGGACGGGCGATCTGATGAGCCGCCAGACAGGTGACATGATGGCGATAAGGCATTTCGTCGCTTACGTCATCTATTCCATTTATGAAAACGTCCTTCTTTTCGTGATAGCTCTTGTGATGATCTTCTCGGTCGATTGGAGGATCGGAATCGCGATGATGACGGTTCTTCCCATCAGTGCGTTCGTCACCTATCTTCAGTCCAAGTCCATCAAGCCTAAGTTCATGAAGATCAGGGACAGGTTCTCATCGCTCAATGCATTTGCCCAGGAGAATATCAGCGGAAACCGCGTTGTAAGGGCATTTGCCAAGGAAGATTACGAGATTGAGAAATTCGATGTCGAGAATGCGGCTTACCGTGATGCGGAGCTTGATGCGGCGAAGGTCTGGACCAAGTACGTTCCCGTTTTCGAAGTGTGCGCATCATTCCTTACGGTCATTTTGATGCTGGTCGGCGGAATAATGTGTGTAAAGGGCGCGATGACTCTCGGAGACATGGTCATAGTCAATTCATACCTGTGGATGCTCAACATGCCGCTGAGGATGTTCGGATGGCTTATCAATGACTATCAGAGATTCACGACATCAGTGGTCAAGATCTATACGACTGTATCCGAAAAGCCGAAGATCACCAATCCTTTAAAGCCCAGGAATGAAAAGAAGATAAAGGGCGAGGTCGAGTTTAAGGATGTTTCCTACAATGTCGAAGGTGAGCCGATACTGGACCACGTTTCGTTCAAGGTCAAGCGGGGCGAGACGATAGGAATACTCGGAGCTACCGGATCGGGCAAGACCACGATAATGAATCTTATATGCAGATTCTATGATGTCACGGACGGAGCAGTTCTTGTCGACGGAATAGACGTAAGGGATATGGAACTTCACACGCTCCGCGACGGAATAGGTCTTGCGATGCAGGATGTATTCCTTTTCTCGGATACGATAGAGGGAAATATCGCATACGGAGATCCGGACTGTACGCTTGATCAGGTTAAGTGGGCAGCGAAGATGGCCGATGCCGACGGATTCATAAATGAGATGCCCGACGGATATGACACGGTTGTCGGAGAAAGAGGTATCGGACTTTCCGGCGGTCAGAAGCAGAGGATAGCACTGGCAAGGGCGATCCTCAAAAAGCCTGCGATCGTGATCCTTGACGACACCACATCGGCGGTAGATATGGAAACCGAATCACAGATCCAGAAGGATCTTAAGCTGCTTGAGAATGAGACCGTGTTCATAATCGCGCAGCGTATATCCTCGCTCAAGGATGCGGATATGATACTTGTCGTCGAAAACGGCAGGATCACCCAGCAGGGAACCCATAAGGAACTGGTGGAAGAGGAAGGCTACTACAGGACCGTTTACGAGCACCAGCTGGGCAATCTGAAGGCGCAGACCGCATAAGGCATTTGAATGTATATGGAACCGTTGGTATGACGGAGAATAATAATGGCAAGAAATAAGATTAACGAAGATGAATATTTAGAGGAGTCATTTGACCTGGAACAGCTTAAGAGGCTGGGAAAGTATGTCGGTGCCTTCAAGGGAAAGCTTTCGCTCGCGGTCGGGATCATGATCGTATCGAGCGGACTTTCGATGCTCATTCCCATTTTCATGAAGAATGTCATGGATGTTGTTACCGAATCGAATTTCGGAACCGGACTGAGCGAAAGTGATGCCATTAAGAAGATAGTCTTCTATTCGGCAGTCACTTTCCTGATCACCGTTGTGTGCGCACTTATCACAAGGGCCAAGATCAAACTCACTTCCCAGGTGGGACAGGGAGTCATCTACAATCTCAGAAGAGAACTGTTCATCCACCTGCAGGAGCTGCCCTTTTCCTATTTCGACGACAAGCCCCACGGCAAGATTCAGGTCAGGGTGGTCAATTATGTAAACAACCTGTCGGATCTTCTGTCGAACGGTATCGTCAATACGATCACTGATATCTTCTCCATGATATTCATCGTGGTCTACATGCTGTATCTCGATGTAAGGTTCACTCTGATCGTTTTGTGCGGAATGCCGGTACTGGTATTCATCATAGTGTTCATCAAGAGCAGACAGCACAAGGCATGGCAGATCCAGTCCAACAAGCAGTCCAACCTGAACGCCTACATCGCGGAATCCGTAAACGGGATCCGCGTAACCCAGTCGTTCGTAAGAGAGGATTACAATACCGACTATTTCAACACCCTCAATAAGGAAGCACAGAAATCCTGGCTTACCGCAGTCAAGTACAATTTCATACTCTGGCCCGTCATCAACAACATAAACGTTATCTCTGCCAGCATTATATATGTCCTCGGAATAGGCTGGCTTGCAAAAGGAAACGTAACTATAACCGCAGGACTTCTCATTGCTTTTGCCGGATATGCTTCAAGGTTCTGGCAGCCAATCATGACACTTGCGAACTTCTACAATTCGCTCCTGACAGCGGTGTCATATCTCGAGAGAATATTCGAAACAATAGATGCACCTGTTCTTGTAAAGGACAAAGAGGGCGCCGGACAGATGCCCGAGATCAAGGGCGAGGTCGAATACAAGGATGTCAAGTTTGCTTACGAGGATGGTGTTGAGGTTCTTCACGGCGTCTCCTTCAAGGTAAAGCCCGGAGAAAGCTATGCGATAGTCGGACCCACCGGAGCCGGCAAGACCACCATCGTAAACCTGATCAGCAGGTTCTATAACGTCACATCGGGAGAGATACTCATCGACGGAGTAAACATAGAGGATGTGACGATAAAGTCCCTCAGAACACAGATGGGTGTAATGATGCAGGATTCCTTTATCTTCTCGGGAACGATAATGGATAATATCCGCTACGGCAACAAGGATGCATCGGATGAGGATGTAATAAAGGCAGCCAAGACCGTACGTGCTCACGACTTCATCATGTCACTTGAGAAGGGCTATGATACCGAGGTCAATGAGAGAGGCTCGAGACTGTCAGCCGGCCAGAGGCAGCTTATCTCCTTTGCAAGAGCGGTTCTTGCGGATCCCAGGATACTTATCCTTGACGAAGCTACCGCAGCGATAGATACGGAGACTGAGATCCTCCTTCAGGAAGGTCTTGCAAGGATGCTCAAGGGAAGGACTTCGTTCATCATCGCACACAGACTTTCCACCATCAGGAATGCCGACTGCATCATGTATGTCGACCACGGAATGATAGAGGAAAAGGGAACCCACGAGGAACTCATGAAGATAGAAAACGGCAATTACAGAAGGCTCTGCGAATCTCAGCTTGAAGCTTTCAGCTGATCGTATCATCGCCTTTGCCGTATCTTCTTTTCCAATCAAGTAATCTGTTTCTGCTTTCAATATCCCCCCAGGCACTTGCTATGCTGCCACGGGGGATATTTGATTCTTTGGGAAACTCCGTATCAGGTTCTTCCTTAACGGAAGTGTTGTCCAAAAGCTGCTTATTCTTTCGGAGGTATTTGTAGATGCGGGGATCCGGCGAGGTTATACCGAATCTCTTTTTGTATCTGTCTATGTACTTTTCAATCGAGCGTCTGTCCGCGCCGTCGAACACGAACAGCTTTCCGGGTTCGCAGATAAGGATCGTCGGATCCTTTTTTATTGTCCTTCCGAGTATGAAAAGCAGGTCCGGATAAAGGATGGGAGTATTACCGACAATGGGAGAGGTACTGACAATGAGCCTGAGACCGGAGTCATCTTCCGGCACATCTTCCGCGGCCATGGATTCCGGCACGCTTCTTTCGTAGTCGTACAGATCCGGCGAGACAAGTGCTTCGGGCGGATAGTCAATATAGCATCCTGTTTTCAGATCGTATATCCTGGGCGGGAACAGGAGGGAAGTGTTGGCTATGGCATCCTTGAAGACTGCATTCAGCGGAACATTCCAGCTTGCGGCTTCATCACGACTTACCGGGATCAGCAGATGCTCTCCGTCCTGGTATGCATATCTGTTAAGTCTTACCGTTATTCCTTTTCTTACCATTGATACTTCCGTGATGCCCGGGACAGATCTTCCTTTTGTTTCGGAGCCGGTTACGCACAGGCTTCCCCGTATATCGTAATATCCGTTCTTTGCCCTGTTTATCCACAGCATGGGGTCTTCCCTGTTTTCAAAGCGCATATTCTTTCCTTTCTTTTATATGTGGTATCTGAGCTGGCCTATAAGGAGATCCAGCTGGTCGCTCAGACAGTCGAATCCGTATGAGTTCAGAAGTGAGCAGGCGTAGATGTATTTTTGATCCGTCGGTCTCGTAAATCTGCTCTTTCCTCCGAAGAAGATCTCTTTGTTAATGTCGGGTACATAATCGAAGAGCTTGAGGATCTCCTGGGTGGTTATCATTCTGCATCCATTCTCTATATATGAAACCTCGGCCTGCCTGATTCCGAGGATCATTGCGAGTTCATCCTGCGTATGCTTTATCCTTTCCCGAACCGACCTTACGCTGTTTCCGAGAATGATCCTCGCGTCCTTCGGTCCGGGCCACGCTTCCGAGCTTCCCTGCGCGGAGTATTTAAGGTCGAGAAAAGTCATGATCTCCCGGAGCTTTTCTTCTTTTGTCCTTCCCGGACGGGTTTCACATAGTATTCCGTTCACAATAAAATCCATATGGTATCCCCCTGTATATACATTTCAATGTGACGAAACGGCAGATTTGACCGTCTATATAGATGGTAAAGAAGGAAAAATACAGATTCCATACGGCATAGGTTATATTTTGCGGATAAATAATCACTCAGAGTTATAAAAATCATGCCGGTCACGTGGTATAATAATTATGTATGTGCGGATTTACGCCCGGAGGATCATTACATGGCAAATAAGTACAATGCATTTATTTCATACAGACATGCTCCCGAAGACATAAAGATTGCTTCGGAAGTGCAGAGATCGCTTGAAAGGTTCAAGATCCCGCCTGCCATCCAGCAGAAGACGGGGATCAAGAGATTCGAGAGAGTATTCCGCGATAAGGAAGAACTTCCCATCACTGCGGATCTTAACGATGATATAGATGAAGCTATCAAGAATTCGGATAACCTGATCGTCATCTGCTCGACCAGGACGAGTGAATCCATCTGGGTAAGGAAGGAGATCGAGACCTTCCTTAAGTACCATACGAAAAAAGAGATCTTCACCGTTCTTGTAGACGGTGAGCCCGAGGATGTCATCCCTGACATCCTGCAGCATGATACGATCACCATAAAGAAGGCCGACGGAACCACCGAGACAAGAGAGGCACTCATTGAGCCACTCAGCTGTGATTACAGGATCGGCATCAAGAAGGCACGCAAGGTGGAACTGCCCAGACTTGCGGCTTCGCTTCTGGGATGCTCGTATGATGAGCTTGTACAGAGAAGAAGACAGTATGAAAGAAGAAGAAATGCGATAATCGGAACAATCTCCACATGTGCCGGTCTCTGCGTAATGGCATACCTTGTGTGGAGTCTTATGCAGATCAGAATGAACTATGATCTGGCCCAGCAGAACTACCAGCTGGCCCAGGATAACTATATGCTCGCCCAGGCCAATTACGAGACTGCCCAGGCGAATTATGAGGAATCTCTCAGGAATCAGTCCGAGTACCTTGCGACAGTATCGGGCCAGTTTCTTGCTAAAGATGACAGAGTAAATGCAGTTCTTCTTGCGCTTGCAGCACTTCCTTCCGAAGGTAATGACAGACCTGTAACAACCAGGGCGGAGTATGCGCTGACCAATGCTCTGAGCTGTTATCTTACTCCGGGAGCCTTTGCCATGGAGCCTGTATGGAGGTACTCCACAGCATATCCGATTGAGAAATATTTTGTCACTCAGGATCAGACCAAACTGATCGCGCTTGATGCCTGCGGTGATGTCACGATATGGAGCCTCTCTGACCACAGTGTTTATAAGGTGATCCCCCGCGAAGGCAGGGAAACCCAGGATATTGCCATAAACAGAGAGGGTATTCTGGTGATAAACTATGAAAAAAAACTGATCGCCTATGACGCTTCATATGAAAATGTGCTCTGGAGTCTGGAACTAGATGAAGATCATGTATGCTATTCCAAGAAGAAATCATTGCAGATGATCACCGAAGGTAAGGAAATTCTTTTTGCCGGACAGACTCATGCAATGGTCCTTGATGTACTTACAGGATCGGTCGAATTAGATTTGAACATCCGAAGCGAAGAGGAAGAAAACAGCTTTTCAATCTACGTGCCTTACATAACCGCATTGAAGGCATCCAAGGACGGACACCTTATAGCTGTAGTATCCTCCAAATACCAGGAAGCGCCTGTAATATCGGTATATGATCGTAATGCATCCGAATTTACACCGCTTTCCGAAACGTTCGGTCAGTTTTTTTCCATGAGATTTACTGAGGATAATGATCTTATCATCTCCTACGAAAAGGAAAGCTCGGACTTAGGATCTTTTCAGATAGGCTCGGCTGCATTTCTCACCAGCAGTATCCGCACAACGGCGAAATTCGATGTAACTACCGGCAAAGAAGAGTGGGAAGCTGATGTTCCTTATACTTTATCATACGCAAACACGCAGATCCATTTTTGCGATTTCGACAAATCCGGAGAAATGATCCCGGCTGTCTGTGCCGTTTTCTCCAACAAGCTGTACATGTTTGATCTTGCAACTGGAAAAGTGTTGTTTGACACAGAGATGCTGGGCGAGAATGTTTACTCATACCTGACCGATAACGGCAAAGGGATCGTGCTTGTATTAAGAAGCGGAAAATACGTCTATGCTCCGTTTTCCTCAGATGGGCTCGGCATTGTCTCCTACGATTATTTTCAGGATGGGCTCGGTGATGTGGCGGCATGTTATTCCGAAGAAGAAGATGATGTTCATTTCCTGGTAAATTATTCGGATGATACAGGGATAATAGAGTATGATTCAGAGTTCTATGACACAGGTTTTCACACCATAGAGGGGATTGAGGAAGGCGACCAGATAAGACAGGCGCTTCAGTGCGGTGATAAGATCCTGTTTTTAGGCAGCAGCATGAATCTGTATTGCTACGATGCCTCCGCGGGAAAGATCGAATGGAAGACTGTTGTTGACGGAGATTCTTACGTGTCGGTAAGGCTGATATATGCAGCTTCGGATGGCAAAGCATATTTTGTAAACAGAAATTCACTTTCGGAGGACGATTTCTTGGGCGATAAATTGTTTATGGTCGATACGTCCGACGGAACGATCAGCCGGGTTGAGGGAATCCCCTGCTCAGGCACTATCACGGAATGCTGCGTGGACGATAAGATGTTCATTTCTGCGATCGGATACGGTGATCTTCCTTCCGGCATATATATATATGACTGTATTGCGCACACTTCCGAGAGAGTGGAGGTCGCAGATGATGAAGCCATAAAATACGGTCTGGGAAGACTGGCCGTGTCTCCGGACGGAAAGAAAGCAATATATATTTGCGGCGATTTTATGGCAGATAATGAGACTGCTTATTTCATCGATCTTGAAAGCGGCTCGTACACGGAAACCGCATGTGCCGACGGCTCTTTTGCCGTTTGGGATGAGGCTTCGGAAAAATATGCGATAGGATGCGGAAACTATGTAAATATGTATGATATCACGGACGGAATATTCCTTACGATCCCCAAGGGGGATTCGGAGATAGAGAATATACTCTTTTGCGATAAGGGACTGATCGTCTGCTCACAGACCGGTATCCTGATGCTGTATGATCTCGATGGTAACATGAACGGCAGCATTCAATTGGAAGGTAATCCCTCCGTCACCTACGATAATTCTTCTCTTTCACTTACGGAAGATGATCTGATTGTTACTTGCGGAGAATGCAGCAATCTGGTAGATATGGAAGAATTTGAGATGCGGACCACCCTGTACGGACTTAAGTGTTTCGACCGTGAAAACGGAAGATTTTACGTAAAGTCATACATGGATCTTCCCGGAACCTCGGCAGTCCTGTATTATGACAGACTTTCCGTAGAGGAAATGATCGAAAGGGGAGTTGAATACGTCGGAAGCGAAACTCTCAGTGAAGAGATGAAGAATATGTACGGAATCTCATAGAAAGTATAATAAGTAAAGCCGGAAGGAAAACCTTCCGGCTTTTTATATGAATTGATAATGCGAAGATCACTTTACGAGTTCGTATGATTCCTTGAAGAGATCTTTGCCGATGATATATACATCGTCCTGATCGGAAGCTTTCATTGCAAGATAATCGCCGATCTCTCCGTTAAGGTAATCGTTCTTGAGCCACTTGGTGAAGACCTTGGCCCTTCTCTTCAGCGGTCTTGCAAGGATGTGGTTTCCGCCTGTGGATACACACATTTTTGCTACGGGGATGAGATTGATGATCTCACTGGTAGAAAGGATCCTTACGGTGGGTGAGTATTCAAGCTTCAGGTCATATTTGCCTTTGAGCTTTTTGTAATTCTTTTTGAATACGGTCTGGGTGGAAGGATAGACCTCGCCTCTTATTCCGATCATGATGACGGTGTCTTCTTCGACTGTCAGATAGATATCGCCCTCCAGTGTTCTGACGAGGACCTTGGTACCGATGGGAAGGAATTCCTTCGGGATCACATAGCCCTGTTTGATGGGCATCTTGACATATTCCTTCATTCCCTTTGTGGGCACCTTAGTCTTTCCTGCATAGATGACATCCACGCTTGTGAAGTAATCATGCAGTCTTTCGCGGAGAATGGAAGTGACCGCTGCGGCTTTTTCCTTGTCGGAAGATTCGGCATACCTTTTGTATTCCTGTTCAAGGAGCTCGTTCTGGATGAATCCGCCGGCCTTGTTGACGTGTCCGCCGCCGCTTCCGATCTTTTCTGAGATGTAAGCAGCAAGCTCATCGGCACGGACCTCGGCATAGTCGCTTCTGATGGAGAACTTTACGCCGTAATCGAGTACCGAGAAGACGAGACATACATTGACCGTATCGACGGCCAGGAAGAAGTCACTTATGAGTCCGAGGATGTTGGGGTCACAGGGCTGAGCTTCAAGGATCGCATAATTGTGATCCTGATGATATTCGACACCGAGAAGTGCAACGCCTGCGATCTTGGCCTCTTCGAGGGAGATGTTCATTCCGTTCAGTCTTCTGAGGAGGACCTGATCGACGAATAATTCTTCAAGCATATCCTTGTCCAGGGGATGGAACAGTTCGGACAGGGAGTTGGTATCGGTGAAAAGCCCGTAATACATTGCGGATGATACTTCCGGTCCGGGCTGGTATTTTTCCTTTTTCATCATGTCCCAGATGACGGTACAGCAGGAGCCGATTCCGGATCTGATCTCATGGAGCTTGGGAAGCCTCTTGCCGGGAGCGACCTGGTGATGGTCGATGATGGCGATCTCCTTGGCATCGAACATGGTAACATTGCTCTCGCCGTACTGACAATCGCAGGTTAAGAGCAGGTCGGGATTACCTATGTTGGATGTTTCGAATTCGATGGGGATCTCAAGAGCGCTGATTAGATACTCGAGGTTGGACTTCGATATCTTTTTCTTGCCCGAGTAGATGAAGCGGACTTTTTTTCCTTTTTCCTTAAAGAAAGAATAGAGGGCAAAGCCGGAACCGATGGCATCTGCGTCGGGGTTGTCGTGGCACTGGATTACGATATTGTCGAACTTGAGAAGATCGGACAGTTTCATGTTACGCTCCCTCATAAACTATGTTAATATAGTTACTGCCTTATTATACAATATGTGCGGGATATGAGAAAGCGGGGATTTGTGATGGATATCCTGGTGCTCGGGGGAAGCTATTTCCTTGGACCAAGGTTTATAAAGAAGGCTCTGGATGCCGGTCATAAGGTGACTGTGTTCAACCGCGGCTCAAGGCCGCTGAACGTTCCCGGGGTAAAGGAGATCCGCGGAGACAGAAGCCTGGAAGATGATCTTCGTAAGGCAGACGGAAAATATGACGCGACTGTCGATCTTTGCGCATATGTAAAAGGAGATATAAAGCGGGTTAATGACGTTCTCGGAGAGCGAACCGGAAGATATGTTTTTGTCAGCACGGTGGATGTCTACCGGAGAGGGACCGGAAAGCTGCTTGACGAATCCGCGGAATTTGAGACGCGTGACTTCGGCGGGGAAGCAGGTGCATATATCCTCGGGAAGGCTGCTCTGGAAAAGGAGATCGAACAGATCGAAGACCGCTGCGTATTAAGACCTTCTATAATATATGGACCGGGTAATTACGCACCGAGGGAGAATATATATTTTAAATGGATAAGTGCCGCCGGTCAGATACTTGAACCCTCGCCTGCGGACGGAACCTTCCAGATGGTCAGCGTGTCGGATGTTGCGGAGGCACTTCTCATAGCGTGCAGCGATGATTCCTTCAGGGGACGTGCTTTTAATGTGACTCCGGATACGCTTCTTACATATGAGAAGTTTACGGAGAGTCTTAAGAAAGCGTGCGGATGTGATTTCGAAGTCATAAAGATCACACCCGCGGAAGCGATGGCGGGACAGGTGCCGTTTCCTTTTCCCATATCATCGGCGGAATCCGAAAAATACGACGGAAGCGCTCTTGAGAAAACCGGATTTAAATACACAGACATTGCAGACGGCTTAAAAGAGGCCTGGGAGTTTTATGTACATAGCAGATAATTGGAAAGATTATGAAGTTCTCGATACCGGAAACGGGGAAAAGCTGGAAAGATGGGGAAAGTTCATCCTGGTCAGGCCCGATCCCCAGGTAATATGGCAGACCGATCACAAAAATCCCGGATGGAAGAATGCAAACGGTCATTACCACAGGTCGTCAAAGGGAGGCGGAGAGTGGGAGTTCAAGGGACTTCCCGATGAATGGAGCATAGGCTATGCGTTTAAGAGCATGGACTATGAACTTACCTTTAATCTCAAGCCTTTTGCGTTCAAGCACACGGGAGTTTTCCCCGAGCAGGCAGCCAACTGGGAATGGACTTCTTCCATAATAAAGAAGGAAGCCGAAAAAAGAAGCGAAGGCGATCCCGTAAAGGTACTCAACCTCTTTGCTTATACCGGCGGAGCGACCATGGCTGCCCTGGCAGCAGGCGCAAGCGTCACCCATGTCGATGCCTCGAAGGGAATGGTCGGCTGGGCCAGGGAGAATGCTGCGAGCAGCGGACTTGCGGACAGACCCGTAAGGTGGCTGGTCGACGACTGCGGCAAGTTCGTTGAGCGTGAGATAAGACGCGGCAATAAATACGATGCCATCATCATGGACCCTCCTTCATACGGAAGAGGACCCAAGGGTGAGATATGGAAGATCGAAGAGAGCATCTGGCCCTTCCTGGAAAACTGCGTAAAGCTTCTTTCGGACAGACCTATTTTCTTCCTAATAAATTCGTATACGACCGGACTTCAGGCGGGAGTGCTCGATCATATGATGGGCAGGCTGATAGTACCCGCATTCGGCGGAAGCTGCGCTTCGGATGAGGTCGGACTTCCCGTGAGCGGAAGCGGACTATTCCTTCCCTGCGGCGCAAGCGGAAGATGGCAGGCGTAAAGTCCACCGGCAACAGATCATATATATTGGGAGAAGATCCTTTCTTTAATTGTGGTCATATAAGCACCGGACCACTATAAATTGTGCTTATGGACCCATTGGAAAATTTTTACAAAAAATCTTTAAATTTTTCTTGCATTTATTTTTAAAGACGAGTAATATGTCTATTGCTGTGACGTGATAGCTGTGAAGCGTGAGGTTGCTGCTTCGGAGTGATCTTAAGCAGGTTTTTACGCGGAGCGAATGTCAAGTTACAAAACTGACGACAAGTCACTGTACCATTACAGTCTGCCAAAGGCAGAAACGACGTGTGGTCCTAAAAGGAACCGGGGCCAAGGTTTCACCTCCTGACGAGGTAGGAAACACACGGGCAAGTGTACAGTCACCGCTTGTCGCAAGATTGCGGGAATCTTCATTAAAGAAGAACCTGCGAAATCGCGAAAAGGAGGCGACTTTTTTTATGGCAAAATCAGTAATGAGAATTACACTTAAGGCTTATGAGCACGAACTCGTTGATGCTTCCGCAGCAAAGATCATCGAGACTGCCAAGAAGAACGGTTCAAAGGTATCGGGACCTGTTCCCCTTCCTACCAAGAAAGAGGTAGTTACCATTCTCCGTGCTACTCATAAGTATAAGGATTCCAGAGAGCAGTTTGAGCAGAGAACTCACAAGAGACTCATCGACATTTCCGCTCCTACTCCCGGTACCATCGAGTCCTTACAGCGCCTTGAGATGCCTGCCGGTGTCTTCATCGACCTCAAGATGCTCAACAAATAATAAGGCAAGTTACATTTAAATCTCTACTATACACGAACGCGTAAGCGGTCCAATATGTAGAAAATGAGTGCCAACAGGCCCAGGGCACTAATTAAGAGAGGAAAAGGAAATGAAAAAGGCAATACTTACAACAAAGGTCGGAATGACTCAGATCTTTGCAGATAACGGTGAGCTTATCCCCGTTACCGTACTTCAGGCCGGACCCTGCGTAGTAACCCAGGTCAAGACCGAAGAGAATGATGGTTATGAAGCAGTCCAGGTCGGCTTTGTCGACATGAAGGACAAGGTCGTCGAGAAGGACGGCAAGGGCGATAAGAAGATCGCACACAGAAACGGTGCCACCAAGGCTGAAGCAGGACACTTCAAGAAGGCCGGCACTTCATCCAAGAGATACGTCAGAGAGTTCCGCTTTGAGAACAGCTCCGAATACAATGTCGGCGATGAGATCAAGGCAGACATCTTTGAAAACGGAGATCACATTGATGCTTCCGCGATCACCAAGGGAAAAGGATTCCAGGGTGCAGTCAAGAGACTCGGACAGCACAGAGGACCCATGAAGCACGGTTCCAAGTTCCACAGACATCAGGGTTCCAACGGTGCTTGCTCATCCCCTTCAAGAGTTTTCAAGGGAAAGGGAATGCCCGGTCACATGGGAAGCGTAAATGCTACAGTACAGAATCTCGAGATAGTCAGAGTTGATGCAGAGAAGAATCTCATTCTTGTAAAGGGCGCAGTACCCGGTGCTAAGAATGCTCTTGTCACCATCAAAGAGACTACCATCGCAGAAGTTTGATCTCGGCGAAAGGAGGACCAATAAAAATGGCAAAAGTATCCGTATACAATATGGAAGGCAAGGAAGTAGGTACCGCCGAGCTCAACGATTCAATCTTCGGAGTAGAGATCAACGAGCATCTCGTACACATGGCTGTACTTCAGCAGCTTGCAAATAACAGACAGGGAACACAGAAGGCTAAGACCCGTTCGGAAGTATCCGGCGGCGGACGTAAGCCTTGGAGACAGAAGGGAACCGGACATGCAAGACAGGGATCGACCAGATCTCCTCAGTGGACCGGCGGCGGAGTTGTTTTCGCTCCCACTCCCAGAGATTATTCCTTCAAGCTCAACAAGAAGGAAAAGCAGGCAGCTCTCAAGAGCGTGCTTACCGACAAGGTTCAGAACGATGCACTCGTAGTTGTTGACGAGCTCAAGCTTGACGAGATCGCAACCAAAGAGTTCGCAAAGGTCATGAAGAACCTCAATGTAGAAAAGGGTCTTGTTGTTCTTGGAAACAACGACCAGAACGTAGTGCTCAGTGCCAGAAACATGGCTGATGTAAATACCGAGGTTGTAAATGCGATCAATGTTTACGACATTCTTTCCGCAGGAAAGCTCGTACTTACCAAAGATGCACTTGAGAAGATCGAGGAGGTATACGCATAATGGCTGACATTAAGTATTATGATGTGATCCTTAAGCCCGTGATCACCGAGAAGAGCATGAGCGGAATGGCAGAGAAGAAGTACACCTTCCTCGTACATCCCGAATCAAACAAGAGCCAGATCAAGGAAGCAGTCGAGAAGATGTTCGACGGTGCCAAGGTTAAGAGAGTCAACACCATCAACCTCGACGGCAAGACCAAGAGAAGAGGCCGCACAGTCGGCGAGACCGCCAAGACCAAGAAGGCGATCGTATGGCTCACTGATGACAGCAAGGACATCGAGATCTACAGCGGATTATAATCGGTCCTGCAAAACAGTATACGGATGAGCGTGACAACCCAAACGAATATACGCCGTCCGTGCAAACGGATCAAAGATCCGGATAGTTTAGAAAAAAGGAGAACGTAAAAATGGGTATCAAGACTTACAAGCCCTATACAGCGTCCAGAAGGAACATGACAGGTTCCGACTTTGCTGAGGTTACCAAGAAGACTCCCGAGAAGAGCCTCATCAGCAACAAGAAGAAGAATGCAGGACGTAACAGCCAGGGTAAGATCACCGTTCGTCATAAGGGCGGCGGAAACAAGGTTAAATACAGACAGATCGATTTCAGAAGACTTAAGGACGATGTTCCCGCAAGAGTAATCGGAATCGAGTACGATCCCAACAGAACCGCAAACATTGCGCTCATCTGTTATGCAGACGGCGAGAAGGCTTACATCCTCGCTCCTCAGGGACTCACCGACGGAATGAAGGTTATGAGCGGCGTTAATGCCGAAGTAAGAGTTGGTAACTGCCTTCCCCTCGAGCTCATCCCCGTTGGTACCATGGTACACAACATCGAGCTCTATCCCGGAAAGGGCGGACAGATGGTCCGCAGCGCCGGAACCGGAGCACAGCTTGTAGCTAAGGAAGGAAAGTATGCAACACTCAGACTTCCTTCAGGCGAAATGAGAATGGTTCCCTTAGGCTGCAGAGCAACCATCGGAATCATCGGAAACGTTGATCACAACCTGGTTAAGCTCGGTAAAGCAGGACGTAAGCGCCACATGGGCATCCGTCCTACCGTAAGAGGATCGGTCATGAACCCGAACGATCACCCTCACGGCGGTGGTGAAGGAAAGACCGGAATCGGTCGTCCCGGACCCAGCACCCCTTGGGGTAAGCCTGCTCTTGGTCTCAAGACCAGAAAGAAGAAGAAGGCTTCCAACAAGCTGATCGTAAGAAGACGTGACGGAAAGACACTGAAGTAAGGTAGGAGGACAGAATGGGCAGATCATTAAAAAAAGGACCTTTTGCAGATACAAGCCTGCTTAAAAAGGTAGACGCAATGAACGAGTCGGGCAATAAGTCAGTTATCAAGACCTGGTCCCGCAGATCAACAATTTTTCCTTCTTTTGTCGGACATACGATCGCCGTTCATGACGGACGCAAGCATGTTCCCGTATATATCACCGAGGACATGGTCGGACATAAGCTTGGAGAGTTCGTGGCAACACGTACATACAGAGGTCACGCAGACAATTCCGGTAAGAAGTCATAAGGCCGGCGTACAGATTTGAAAGGAGTTTATATCTATGGCTAAGGGACATAGATCTCAGATTAAGAGAGAGAGAAACGAGCAGAAGGACTTAAGACCTTCAGCAAAGCTTTCCTACGCCCGCATCTCTGTACAGAAGGCATGCTTCGTACTCGATGCGATCCGCGGAAAGGACGTACAGACAGCTATGGCCATCCTGGAGTACAACCCCAGATATGGTTCACAGATAGTTAAAAAGCTTCTTGCTTCAGCAATCGCCAATGCAGAGAACAATCAGGGACTTAACCCCGAGAACCTCTATGTTGCTGAGTGCTATGCCAACCAGGGACCTACCATGAAGAGAGTAAGACCCAGGGCACAGGGCAGAGCTTACAGGATCCTCAAAAGGATGAGCAACATTACAATCGTGCTTGACGAGAAGAAATAAGGAAAGGAGCTTATAAAGCAAAATGGGACAGAAAGTTAATCCTCATGGACTTAGAGTCGGCGTTATAAAGGATTGGGATTCCAGATGGTATGCATCTGACGAAGAATTCTCAGATTATCTCGTCGAAGATTACAATATTCGTAAGTATCTCAAGAAGAAGCTTGCAAGCGCAGGCGTTTCCAAGATTGAGATCGAGCGTGCTTCAGACCGTATCCGTGTTATCGTATTTACCGCTAAGCCCGGTGTCATCATCGGTAAGGGCGGAACCGAGATCGACAAGACCCGCGCTGAGATCGAGAAGATGACCGGCAAGAAAGTTAAGATGGACATCACCGAGATCAAGCGTCCGGATCGTGATGCACAGCTTGTTGCAGAGAATATCGCACAGCAGCTCGAGAACCGTGTTTCCTTCCGTCGTGCAATGAAGTCCTGCATGGGCAGAACCATGAAGGCAGGCGCACTCGGAATCAAGGCAGCTTGTTCAGGAAGACTTGGCGGAGCAGACATCGCTCGTACCGAGTTCTACAGCGAGGGAACCATTCCTCTTCAGACCCTCAGAGCTGACATTGATTACGGATTTTCAGAGGCTGACACCACCTACGGTAAGGTTGGCGTAAAGGTTTGGATTTACAAGGGCGAAGTCCTTCCCACCAAGGGAAATGACAAGCAGCCGGAAGGGAGCGAAGCATAATGTTAATGCCTAAGAGAGTCAAGCACCGCAAGCAGTTCCGCGGCAGCATGGCAGGAAAGATTTCCAGAGGAAACAAGGTAGCATACGGTGAGTTCGGTCTTGCAGCTACCGAGCCTTGCTGGATCAAGTCAAACCAGATTGAAGCAGCCCGTGTCGCTCTCACAAGATATACCAAGCGTGAAGGACAGGTCTGGATCAAGATTTTCCCCGATAAGCCCGTAACTGCTAAACCCGCAGAAACCAGAATGGGTTCCGGAAAAGGAACCGTTGAGTACTGGGTAGCAGTAGTTAAGCCCGGAAGAGTATTGTTCGAGATTGGCGGAGTATCTGAGGCAGCAGCAAGAGAAGCACTCAGACTCGCATCTCAGAAGCTTCCTTGCAAGTGCAAGATCGTCACCAAGGAGCAGGAAGGCGGTGAGCAGTAATGAAATCAGCTAAGTATAATGAAGAACTTCAGGCAAAGAGCGTTGAAGCCCTCAAGCAGGAGCTCACGGATGCCAAAAAGGAACTGTTCAACCTGAGATTCCAGAATGCAACCAACCAGCTTGACAATACAGCCAGAATAACGGAAGTAAGAAAGAATATCGCACGTATTCAGACAGCACTTACCGCTAAGGCAAATGCTTAATGAAAGGAAGGCGGCAATGGAAGAAAGAAATTTACGCAAGGTAAGAACCGGTAAGGTTACCAGTGACAAAATGGACAAGACGATCGTAGTTGCCATTGAGGAGCGTGTTGATCATCCTCTTTACAACAAAGTCGTTAAGAGAACATATAAGCTTAAAGCACATGACGAGAACAACGAGTGCAAGATTGGTGACACCGTCCGCGTCATGGAGACAAGACCTCTTTCCAAGGATAAGAGATGGAGACTTGTCGAGATCGTAGAGAGAGCAAAATAAGGAGGAAGTAAAATGGTACAGCAGGAAACTAGACTTAAAGTTGCCGACAATACCGGTGCCAAGGAACTCCTTTGCATCCGCGTTATGGGCGGCTCTACCAGAAGATATGCCAACATCGGCGATATCATCGTTGCTTCCGTTAAGGACGCAACACCCGGAGGCGTTGTTAAAAAGGGTGATGTAGTAAAGGCTGTTGTAGTACGTACCGTAAAGGGCGCACGTCGTAAGGATGGTTCATACATCAAGTTCGATGAGAACGCAGCAGTTATCATCAAGGAAGACAAGACTCCCACAGGAACCCGTATTTTCGGACCGGTAGCAAGAGAGCTTCGTGAGAAGAAGTTCATGAAGATCGTTTCACTTGCTCCCGAAGTATTATAAGGAGGGCCTAAAGAATGCTTAAAGTTAAAAAGGGTGATACAGTAGAGATCATCGCAGGCAAGGATAAAGGCCAGCAGGGCAAGATCAAGTCCGTTGATGTCAAGAACGGAAAGGTAGTGGTTGAGGGACTCAACATGGTAACAAAGCATGCTAAGCCTTCACAGTCCAATCCCAACGGTGGCATCAGTGAGATGGAAGCTCCCATTGATATTTCTAACGTTATGCTCGTCGTTGACGGCAAGAAGACCCGTGTTGGTTTTCAGGTAGAGACTGATGACAAGGGCAAGGTTGTAAAGAAGTCCAGAGTTGCAAAGTCTACCGGCAAAGTTATCGATGTAGTATTCGATAAGACCAAATAACGGGAAGGAGGAAACATTAAGTGAGCAGACTTAAGGATCAGTATAAAGCAGAGATCGTTCCCGCACTCACCAAGAAGTTCGGCTATGAGAACGTAATGCAGGTTCCCAAGCTCGACAAGATCGTCATCAACATGGGTGTCGGCGAGGCTAAGGAGAATCCCAAGGCCCTTGAGAGCGCAGTAGCAGATCTCGAGACTATAACCGGACAGAAGGCAGTTCTTACCAAGGCTAAGAACTCAATCGCAAACTTCAAGATCCGTGAGGGAATGAACATCGGATGTAAGGTTACCCTTCGCGGCGAGAAGATGTATGAGTTCCTTGACAGACTTGTAAATCTTGCTCTTCCCCGTGTCCGTGACTTCAGAGGAGTCAACCCCAACAGCTTCGACGGCAGAGGCAACTATGCACTCGGCATCAAGGAGCAGTTCATCTTCCCCGAGATCGAGTTCGACAAGATCGACAAGGTTCGCGGAATGGACATCATCTTCGTAACAACGGCAAAGACAGACGAAGAGGCCAGAGAGCTTCTCACCCTGTTTAATATGCCTTTTGCTAAATAATAGGGAGGAAAAGTTTAAATGGCTAAAACATCTATGAAGATCAAACAGCAGCGCAAGCCTAAGTTCTCCACCCAGGCTTACACCCGCTGCAAGATTTGCGGCCGTCCTCACTCCGTGCTCAAGAAGTACGGCATCTGCAGAGTATGCTTCCGTGAACTCGCTTACAAGGGTGAGATTCCCGGAGTCAAGAAGGCATCTTGGTAAAGGAGGAAAAGCGCAATGACAATGAGTGATCCTATTGCAGATATGCTTACAAGAATCCGTAATGCTAACACTGCAAAGCATGATACAGTAGACATCCCCAGCTCCAAGATGAAGCTGGCTATCGCAGACATCCTCGTTGATGAGGGATATGTCGCAAAGTACGAAATGGTTGAGAACGGCGCATTCAAAGATATCCGTATCTTCCTGAAGTACAACAACAACAAGAATGAGAGAGTCATCTCCGGCATCAAGAGAATCTCCAAGCCCGGCCTCAGAGTATATGCAGGCGGCGATGAGCTTCCCAAGGTACTCGGCGGACTCGGCACCGCTATCATCTCCACCAATCAGGGTGTGCTTACCGACAAGCAGGCTCGTGAGAAGAAGATCGGCGGCGAAGTTCTTGCATTCATTTGGTAATCATTAATTTATATATTTCAAGGAGGTACGGGCATGTCACGAATCGGTAAAATGCCAATCGCTGTCCCTGCAGGTGTTACTGTAGAGGTAGCAGAAAATAATAAAGTGACTGTAAAGGGCCCTAAGGGAACTCTTGAGAGAGTATTCCCCGCGGACATGAAGATCGAACAGGAAAACGGTGAGATCACCGTTTCAAGACCCAATGATCTTAAGAAGAACAGATCCCTTCACGGACTTTCAAGAACTCTTCTCAACAATATGATCATCGGTGTTACCGATGGCTTCGAGAAGAAGCTCGAGATCAACGGTGTAGGTTACAGAGCTGCAAAGCAGGGCAAGAAGCTTACACTTAACCTCGGATATTCACATCCCGTAGAGATGGAAGATCCCGAAGGCGTTGAGACCGTAGTTGAGGGTAACATCATTACCGTCAAGGGAATTGATAAAGAGAAGGTTGGACAGCTTGCAGCAGTCATCCGCGACAAGAGAAGACCTGAGCCTTATAAGGGCAAGGGAATCAAGTATGCCGATGAGACCATCCGCCGCAAGGTTGGTAAGACCGGTAAGAAATAATCTGAGATAAGGAGAGTGTGAAGATGGTTAGCAAAGTATCTAGACAGGATGTACGTGCCAAGAAGCACGAAAGAATTCGTAACCGCTTCAAAGGAACCGCAGAGCGTCCCCGCCTTGCAGTTTTCAGAAGCAACAGCCACATGTCTGCTCAGATTATTGATGATGTAGAAGGCAAGACTCTTGTATCCGCATCCACCATGGAGAAAGAGATCAAGGGTGAGCTTGAGCAGACAGATAACGTAGAAGCAGCTGCCTATGTCGGCACTGTGATCGCAAAGCGTGCTCTTGAAAAGGGTATCAAGGAAGTCGTATTCGACAGAGGCGGCTTTATATACCAGGGCAAGGTCGCAGCATTAGCAGAGGCAGCCAGAGAAGCTGGCCTGGAATTCTAAGAAAGGATGATCACAAATATGAAGCGTACTATCATAGATGCAAGCCAGTTAGAGCTCGAGGATAAGGTCGTTACGATCAAGAGAGTTACCAAGGTCGTAAAGGGCGGCTCCAATTCCCGCTTTACTGCACTTGTAGTTGTAGGTGACAAGAATGGTCACGTAGGCGTCGGACTCGGCAAGGCTAAGGAAGTTCCCGAAGCTATCCGCAAGGGCAAGGAAGATGCCGTTAAGCATATCATCGAGATCCCTCTTGATGACAACAATTCAGTGCCTCATGATTACATCGGACATTACGGCTCCGCAGATGTTCTCCTTAAGAGAGCTCCCGAAGGAACCGGTATCATCGCAGGTGGTCCTGTCCGTATTGTTTGCGAACTTGCAGGCGTAAGGAACATCCGTACCAAGTGCCTCGGTTCTCACAACAAGCAGAATGTCGTTCTTGCAGCAATCGAAGGACTTGCAGAGCTTAAGCGCCCTGAGGAAGTTGCAAGAAAGCGCGGCAAGGCAGTAGCTGACGTTCTTGCATAAGGAGGAGAGACAGATGGCAGACAAGAAGGTTAAAGTAACTCTGGTAAAGTCCCTTATCGGACAGGTACCTAAGAACAAGAATATTGCACAGTCCATGGGTCTGCGTAAGATCGGACAGTCCGTAGTACTTCCCGACAATGACGCAACTAAGGGACAGGTCAGACTGATCTCCCACATGGTCAAGGTCGAAGAAGCATAAGGAGGGCCTAAAACATGGAAATGTCAAATTTACAGCCCGCTGAAGGCTCAGTAAAGAGCGATAACTTCAGAAGAGGTCGCGGACACGGTTCAGGAAACGGAAAGACCGCAGGTAAGGGTCACAAGGGTCAGAAGGCTCGTTCCGGAGCACCCAGGATCGGATTCGAAGGTGGTCAGATGCCTCTCTACAGACGTATCCCCAAGAGAGGATTCACCAACCGCAACTCACTTGAGATCATCGCTATCAACGTAAGTGCACTTGAGAGATTCGAGAACGGCACCGAGATCACTCCCGAAGTTCTTCTTGCAGAAGGTGTTATCAGCAAGATCGCAGACGGTGTAAAGATCCTTGGAAACGGCGAACTCACCAAGAAGCTTAATGTAAAGGTAAATGCATATTCTGCATCAGCTAAGGAAAAGATCGAGAACGCCGGCGGAACCGCAGAAATCATTGAATAATAACGAGGTGATCGGATGCTCACTACATTAAAGAACGCCATGAAGGTTAAAGAGATCAGAACACGTGTCCTCTTTACCTTTATGATGCTGATAGTCATCCGCATTGGATCGTGTCTTCCTGTGCCCGGTGTAGACAGGACTTATTTCGCGAGATGGTTCGCCGAGCAGAGCGGAGGAGCTCTTGGCTTCTTCGATCAGATCACAGGCGGATCGTTCATGCAGATGTCGATCCTTGCACTTAACATCAACCCTTACATTACGTCATCGATCATCATCCAGCTTCTCACGATAGCTATTCCTAAGCTTGAGGAGATGCAGCGTGACGGTGAAACCGGACGTAAGAAAATGGTTGCTATCACCAGGTATGTAACTGTCGTCCTTGCGCTCATCCAGTCAACTGCGATGGCAATCGGATTCGGACAGAATGGTCTTCTTATTCCTTTTGCCTGGTATAACGTAATAACCTGTATCGTGGCACTCACCGCAGGTTCCGCATTCCTTATGTGGATCGGTGAGCAGATCACTGAGCACGGTATCGGAAACGGTATATCGATAGTCCTTATCATCAATATCCTTTCAAGGATACCTCAGGATCTCACTTCACTCTATGAACAGTTCGTTAAGGGCAAAGCACCCGCAACCGCTGTTCTCGCCTCACTGATCATCATTGCCATTCTCATCGGCATGATCGTCATGGTAGTTTTCCTTAACGGCGGCGAGAGAAGGATCCCCGTACAGTATGCCAAGAAGATGGCAGGTAACAAGCTGGTGGGCGGAGCAACATCCAACATTCCCCTCAAGGTCAACACTTCGGGAATGATCCCCATCATCTTTGCACAGTCACTTCTCGAGTTCCCCGTCATCATCGTATCTATGATTCCCGACCTGAATCCTACCGGATTCTGGGGTGAGGTATTAAAGGGACTCTCGACCAGGAACTGGTGCATCCCCGGTCAGATGAAGTATTCGATCGGACTTTTGGTTTATATCCTGCTGCTCGTTTTCTTCTCGTATTTCTATACTTCCATAACCTTTAATCCGCTTATGGTTGCAGATAACCTGAAGAGACAGGGTGGTTTCATTCCCGGTATCCGTCCCGGTAAGCCGACTTCGGATTACCTTGCGAAGGTCCTGAACTATCTGATCTTCATCGGTGCCGTAGGACTTATCATCGTATCCGTACTGCCTTATGTATTTAACGGAGTATTCGGAGCAAACGTTTCGACATCCGGCGCCAGCCTGATAATCATCGTAAGCGTTATCCTTGAAACTCTTAAGCAGGTAGAGTCGATGATGCTCGTCAGAAACTATAAGGGCTTCCTTAAAGACTGATAAAGATATGTAACTCAAACAGAGAGACCGCAGTATTCCGCTTTCGCAAGAAAGCGGAATGATGTGATCTCTCTTAAGTGCTTAATATAAGGAGATCCAGATGAAGATAATCATGCTCGGAGCACCCGGCGCCGGAAAAGGCACCCAGGCTAAAATGATCGCTGAAAAATACAGCATTCCCCATGTATCCACCGGAGATATCTTCCGTGCCAACATCAAGAACGGAACCGAACTCGGAAAACAGGCAAAGGAATACATGGACGCAGGAAAGCTTGTTCCCGATGAGCTTACTGTCAAGATCCTTCTCGACAGAGTAGCTCAGGATGACTGCAAGAATGGTTATGTACTCGACGGATTTCCCCGTACCATTCCTCAGGCCGAGGTCCTTGAGGATGCATTGAATAAGCTCGGAGATAAGATCGATTATGCAGTTAACGTTGATGTTCCCGATGAGAACATCGTTCGCCGTATGAGCGGAAGACGTGCCTGCCTCAAGTGCGGTGCTACCTATCATATCGAGCATATTCCCCCCAAGCAGGAAGGAATCTGCGATACTTGCGGATCCGAACTTGTTCTCCGCGATGATGACAAGCCTGAGACCGTTCTCAACAGACTTAAGGTTTATCATGATCAGACCCAGCCTCTCATTGATTTCTACACTGAGAGAAATGTCCTTAAGACCGTTGACGGCACCAGGGACATGAAGGACGTATTCGCAGATATCATCTCCATTCTCGGATGATCATGATCCCGGTAAGAGATGAGAAAGCCATCGAATCCATGCGCAAGTGCAATAAGGCTTTGGGAGTGATGCTTGATGAACTCAGCGAGATGATACGTCCGGGCATCACGACATATCAGCTTAACCTTGAAGCTGAAAAGCTTATCAGCAAGCTTGGCGGAAGGCCGAATTTCAAGAACTACGAAGGCTATCCCGCCAGCATATGCGCTTCCGTAAATGATGAGGTGGTACACGGTATCCCTTCACAGAAGAGAGTTCTGAAGGAAGGCGATATCATCAGCATTGATGCGGGTATCGAGATGAACGGATACCACTCGGATGCCGCAAGGACATTCGGAGTCGGCAGTATCTCACCCGAATGCGCACAGCTTATAAAGAGCACCAGATCCGCATTTTTCGCAGCCATGAAGGCGGCAGTGAGCGGAGGCAGGCTTTATGATATTTCAAATGCCGTAGCAGCTTATATAGAAGAAACGGAAAGCGATTACGGTATTATAAGGGAACTTACGGGACACGGCATCGGCCGAAAGCTTCATGAAAATCCCATGATCCCGAACTATCACAAGAAAACGAAAGGCCCGCGCCTTTCAAAAGGCAATACGCTTGCCGTTGAACCCATGATCACAATGGGACGCCCCGATATAGAGATCCTTGATGATGACTGGACGGTCGTCACAAGCGACGGATCATGGGCTGCTCATTATGAAAACACCATCCTTATAACGGATGGATATCCGGAGATCCTTTCTCTGGGTGAAAAGGAAAAGGAACTGGGTCTTGAATGACCCGCAATAAAGAGGAGTATTTAATGTCGAAAAGTGATGTAATCGAAATTGGCGGTGTTGTAGTCGAGAAGCTTCCCAATACCATGTTCAAGGTTGAACTTGAGAACGGACATCAGGTGCTGGCTACCATAAGCGGAAGACTTCGTCAGAACTTCATACGTATCCTTCCCGGTGACAAGGTCACAATGGAGCTTTCTCCCTATGATCTCACCAAGGGACGTATCATCTGGAGAGACAAGTAAGCTGCCCCGGTTGATCATCACAAAAAACTGATATCAGAAGTTCGTTTTTGCCGGACTTTATTGATATAAAAAAGTGCTTGCCACGAGGCAATCCTTGTGGTATATTCGAAAATGGTCTTTTTTGAAAGGAGGGCTTTGAGATGAAGGTTAGAAGTTCTGTAAAACCGATGTGCGAAAAGTGCAAAGTCATCAAGAGAAAAGGACGCATCAGGATTATCTGTGAGAATCCCAAACACAAGCAGGTACAGGGTTGATATACACCTGTTACTTCTTGATACCGTTTCTTGATATCCCTAATACGTGACATTTCATATTAGGAAGAAACGGAAAGATCGGATGATCTGATGAGTCCGGTTGGGCATCAGCCCCAATCAATTGGTAACCGTATGTGAAGCGTAATAATCAGACCACGCGGATCATACAAGAAACAGATGCTTTGCAAAAGGGCATCACATTTAGGAGGAATTAGTAATGGCTCGTATTGAAGGTGTAGATCTCCCCAGAGATAAAAGGATTGAGATCGGTCTTACCTACATTTACGGAATCGGAAGAACCACGTCAAACAAGATCCTTGCTGACGCAGGTGTTAATCCCGATACCAGAGTTAGGGATATTACCGATGATGAGGTTAAGAAGATAACCGATTCCATCAATAAGCTGGGAGTAATCGTAGAAGGTGATCTCAGAAGAGAAGTTGCACTTAACATCAAGACTCTTCAGGAGATCGGCTGCTACCGTGGTGTACGTCACAGAAAGGGACTTCCCGTTCGCGGACAGAACACCAAGAACAACGCTAGAACCCGTAAGGGACCCAAGCGTACCGTTGCAAATAAGAAGAAGTAATTAGTTAAGCATAACAGAAAGTAGGTTAGTTTATCATGGCAGATTCAAAATCAGGCGCTAAAAGGCGTGTCAAGAAAAACGTTGAACATGGCCAGGCACACATCCAGGCATCCTTCAATAACACTATCGTTACTCTTACGGATGCACAGGGAAATGCACTGAGCTGGGCAAGCGCAGGCGGACTGGGCTTCAGAGGTTCAAGGAAATCTACTCCTTATGCTGCACAGGTTGCTGCAGAGACCGCTACAAAGGCAGCTCTTGTACACGGACTTAAGGATGTGGATGTATTCGTAAAGGGACCCGGAACCGGAAGAGAAGCAGCTATCAGAGCACTTGCTGCATCAGGACTCAATGTCCTTTCCATCACCGACGTAACCCCCGTTCCTCACAACGGATGCAGACCTCCCAAGAGACGTCGCGTATAATCAGTTTTTGTTAACCAGTAGGAGGAAGGCTTTCGGATGATCCGGAAGTTGTAAACTACATTTAGAAAGGAATTATAGAAATGGCAGTAAATCGTGTACCGGTACTTAAGAGATGCAGAGCACTCGGCATTGAGCCCGCAGTTCTCGGCTATGACAAGAAGTCCAATCGTCAGAATCAGCGCATTGGAAAGAAAGTAAGTGAATACGGCACCCAGCTTCGTGAGAAGCAGAAGGCTAAGTTCATCTACGGCGTTCTCGAGAAGCCTTTCCGTAACTATTATGAGAAGGCTGACCGCATGAAGGGAATGACCGGTGAGAACCTCATGACCATGCTTGAGAGCCGTCTTGACAATGTTATTTTCCGTCTCGGACTTGCGAGAACCCGTCGTGAGGCAAGACAGGTTGTAGGCCATAAGCATGTTATGGTCAACGGCAAGAAGATCAACATTCCTTCATACCTCGTAAAGGCAGGAGATGTTATCGAGCTTACCGAGAAGGCTAAGTCACTTACCAGATACAAGGAGATCGCCGAAGTTACCGGCGGAAGACTTGTTCCCGAGTGGCTTGACGGAGATCTTGAGAACTTCAAGGGAACCGTAAAGAATCTTCCCACCAGAGAGATGATCGACGTTCCCGTAGACGAGATGCTTATCGTCGAGCTTTATTCCAAGTAATAAAAACGGACAGTAACCGATAAAATGTATTTGGAAAATACAGGAGGGTATATTAGTGACAGATTTCGAAAGACCTTCAATAAAGATTGAAAAGTCCGATGATAAAAGATATGGCCGCTTTGTTATCATGCCCCTCGAGAGAGGATATGGTATCACACTCGGCAATTCACTCCGCAGGATCATGCTCTCATCACTTCCCGGCTTTGCCGTAAGTGAGATCAAAGTTGACGGAGTACAGCACGAGCTCAGCACCATCCCCGGCGTTAAAGAGGATATGACTGAGATCATCCTTAATATCAAGAGCCTTGCCATCAGCAATTCTGATGAGAGCGGCGAGCCCAAGACCATGTACATCGAGGCTGAGGGCGAAGGCGTTGTAAAGGCTTCCGATATTCACCACGATCCCGACATTGAGATCGCCAATCCCGACCAGGTTATCGCAACTCTTTGCGGCAAGAACGCTAAGCTCTATATGGAGCTTGTTGTAACCGAGGGAAGAGGATATGTAGGAGCAGACAGACTCCGTCCCGGAGATCACAGCATCGGAACCATCGCTGTTGATGCTATCTACACTCCCATTGAGAGAGTAAACGCTACCGTTGAAGACACCCGTGTAGGACAGAGCACCGATTACGATAAGCTCACCCTTGATGTCTACACCAACGGAACCATGACTCCCGAAGAGGCAGTAAGCCTTTCCGCTAAGGTTCTTTCCGATCACCTCGGACTCTTCATCGATCTTTCCGAGAAGGGACAGAGGATCGAGTTCATCGGAGGACCCAGAGAAGAGAACTCAAGCAAGACTGTTGACGGAATGAGCATCGAGGATCTTGAGCTCTCCGTAAGAAGCTTCAACTGTCTCAAGCGTGCCGGAATCAACACCGTTGCAGAGCTTTGCGAGAAGACTGCAGAGGATATGATGAAGGTAAGAAACCTTGGAAAGAAATCTCTTGATGAGGTTCAGCTCAAGCTCGAAGAGCTCGGCTATGGCTTCAAGGCTTCAGATAACTGATTGATTTGCGCGAGGGCGGTAAAACCGATGAGTTCGCCCGAAGCGTTGTAGAACGGATAAATGCATAGGAATGGTAAGACCACAGGGCACGTTCCGAATGTACCGTATCACAGAAAGGAAAACTAAAATGGCAGTACATTACAGAAAGCTCGGAAGAACTTCTTCCCAGAGAAAAGCTCTTTTAAGAAACCAGGTTACCGCTCTTATCGAGAACGGCCGCATCACCACCACCGAAGCTAAGGCTGAGGAGATCCAGAGAATTGCAGAGAGACTTATCGCTCTTGCAGTTAAGGAGAAGGATAATTTCGAGACCGTTAAGGTTACCGCTAAGGTAGCTCGTAAGGACAAGGACGGAAAGAGAGTAAAGCAGATCGTTGACAAGGAGTCCGGAAAGGTTCTTTCCGAGACCACCAGAGACAAGGACGGCAAGCTCGTCAAGATGGAGAACGGCGTAACCGTTACCGTTTACGATGAGGTAGAAAAGGAGATCAAGAAGGATAAGCCTTCAAGACTTCACGCAAGACGCCAGATGCTCAAGGTTCTCTACCCCGTTACCGAAGTTTCAACCGAGAACAAGGGCAAGAAGAGATCCGTTAAGGAGATCGATCTTTCCAACAAGCTCTTCGATGAGATCGCTCCCAAGTATGCTAACCGCAACGGCGGATACACCCGCATCATCAAGCTCGGCCAGAGAAAGGGCGATGCTGCAATGCAGGTTATCATCGAGCTCGTATAATTCTTAAGACTAAAAAGTCCGGTGCAGATGCACCGGACTTTTTGTATGTCATTATCTGTGAGAGCCGTACAGCCTCGTCGGCTGTTTACTGACCGTTACTGCTTACATCGGTGGTGTATGCGTCCTTCCAGCTGCTGTCCGTTTCGGCGTATGCGGCTTCGGGATTCCTCTGTGCATATTCCGAAAGAGTCTCACTGTTTGACCTGGAGACGGCGGTGATGAGACCGATGAGAAGTATGCCCAGCATGATGAAGAACACCATGCGCCTGAATTTTTCATTTCCGAATAATTCTTTCATCCGTAAAAGAATACCACCCTTTCGGACTTTTGAAAAGCGGAGCAAAACAGGGTACGGCTTAAGGCTCCTCCCCTTGTTTCTTTATTCCTATTAGGGTAAAATAATTTTCTATGGATATTGTTAAGGCAGAAGATCTTGTATATGAATATATCAGGCGTGACGAGGAGGGAAATCCCACCGATGTTACGACTGCGCTCGATCATGTCGACATTGATGTCAGACAGGGAGAGTTTGTGGGCATACTCGGACATAACGGCTCCGGTAAGTCTACTTTTGCCAAGCATCTGAATGCGATACTTTATCCTACCGAGGGAACCGTCTACGTCGGAGGCATGAATACCAAGGATGATGACAAGCTCTGGGATGTAAGAAGCTGTGCCGGAATGGTCTTCCAGAATCCCGATAACCAGATCATCGGTCAGGTTGTCGAAGAGGATGTCGGCTTCGGACCGGAGAATCTCGGCGTTCCCACCAAGGAGATCTGGGAAAGAGTCGAAGAAAGCCTCAGGGCAGTCGGTATGCTCGAGTACCGTAAGAAATCTCCCAATAAGCTTTCCGGCGGACAAAAGCAGAGAGTATCGATCGCGGGAGTTCTCGCAATGCACCCCAAATGCATAGTCCTTGATGAGCCCACCGCAATGCTTGACCCTTCCGGAAGAAAAGAAGTCGTAAGGGCTATCAGAGGTCTCAACGACGTCGAAAAGATGACGGTAATACTCATCACGCACTATATGGATGAGGTGGTACACGCCGATCGCATATTCGTAATGGATAAGGGCAAGGTTGTCATGCAGGGAACTCCGAGGGAGGTCTTTGCGGATGTGCCCACACTTGAAAAACTCAGACTCGATGTTCCCGGCCCCGCACGTATCGCATGGGAACTTAAGAAGAAAGGTCTTCCTTTGCCGGACGGAATACTGACCGCGGAAGAGCTTGTGAAAGAAATAGAAAAATGCCGTTGATACTCGATCACGTAAGCCAAGTATATAATGCCGATACCGAAACACCCGTCAGGGCTCTTGACGATGTTTCCCTTGTGCTGCCGGAAGGTCAGTTCATAGGTATCATCGGACATACGGGTTCGGGTAAATCAACGCTTGTCCAGCACCTGAACGGACTTATGCTGCCGACTTCGGGAAATGTGTACTATAACGGCAGGGATATCGCCGATAAGGATTTCGATAAAAAAGATCTGAGAAAGCATGTCGGACTGGTCTTCCAGTATCCCGAGCATCAGCTGTTCGAGACCGATGTCTTTGCGGATGTATGTTTCGGACCCAAGAATATGGGACTTTCCAAAAAGGAAGCCGAGCTTGCCGCATTCGATGCACTCAGAAAGGTTGATTTCCCCACGGAGCTTTACTACGCTTCCGTATTCGAACTTTCCGGCGGACAGAAAAGAAGAGCGGCGATTGCGGGCGTGCTTGCGATGAAGCCCGATTTCCTTGTGCTTGACGAGCCTACCGCGGGTCTCGATCCCGTTGGAAGGTATGAAATACTCGATATGGTATCCGCGCTTCATAAGGAGAGCGGAATGACGATCATCCTTGTATCCCATTCGATGGAGGATGTCGCAAGATATGTTGAAAGAGTAATTGTTATGGACCGCGGCAAGGTGGCATATGATGATACTCCCAGGGAAGTCTTTACGCATGAGAAAGAGCTCGAAGCGATGGGACTCGGCATACCCGAATCCACACGTATCGCCCGCATGCTTAAAGGCAAAGGAATTGATGTCGATCCTGATGTGCTCACGGTTAACGAGGCCGCTGATTCGATCTTCGCAGCCGTGACGGGAAGAAATAAATGATCCGCGATATCACGATAGGACAATATTATCAGACCGACAGTGCGGTCCACAGACTTGACCCCAGGGTCAAGCTTTTGGGGACTCTTCTTTTCATAATCGCTCTTTTTCTTTACAAGAATCCCGCAGGATATGCTCTGGGTCTGGTTTTTCTTCTGACAGTGATAAAGCTCTCACATGTTCCTCTTAAGTTCATCACCAAGGGACTCAAGGGAATAATGATCGTACTGGTATTCACGGTCCTCATCAATCTGTTCCTGACGCCCGGAACTGCCGTAGTCTGCTTTTGGAAGCTCACCATTACCTACGAGGGCATCGGCGTTGCACTTACCATGCTCTTCAGACTCACCATGCTCATTATGGGATCGAGCATAGTCACTCTTACCACCACGCCCAATAACCTTACCGACGGTCTTGAAAAGGGACTCCGTTTCCTTAAGATATTCCGCGTTCCGGTAGGCGATGTTGCGATGATGATGTCCATAGCTCTCAGATTCATCCCCATCCTTATGGAAGAGACCGACAGGATCATGAAAGCCCAGCTTGCCAGGGGCGCTGATTTTGAGAGCGGCAATATAGTCAAAAAAGCCAAGGCGCTTGTGCCTGTTCTTGTACCTCTTTTTGTATCCGCTTTCAGAAGGGCCGGCGATCTCGCGATGGCGATGGAGGCGAGGTGCTACAGAGGCGGCGACGGCAGGACCAAGATGAAACCCCTCATATATAAAAAGAGGGATGCGATGGCGTATATCATTCTGTTTTCTTTTGTGCTCATAAGCGTATGGATCGGAAGATGGTCTGTCATAAGCGGATTCTTCAATTCAATCTACAGCAGTTTTATCCCTAAGTGATCTTTCCATGGAAAAAAGGATCAGACTGAAAATTTCATACGACGGTACGGCATATCACGGCTGGCAGATCCAGGACGGAGCGGTCACAGTTGAAGGAGTTCTTACGGAGGCTGTGAGAGAAGCGGTCGGAAGTCCGGTCGAGGTGATCGGTGCAAGCCGTACGGATGCGGGGGTTCATGCCCTCGGAAATGTTGCCGTATTTGACGCCGACACACCCATTCCCGCGGATAAGATGGCAATGGTGCTCAATAAGCTCCTGCCGGATGACATAAGCATCGTATGCTCCGACGAAGTGCCCACTGACTGGCACCCAAGGAAACAGGACTGCCGAAAGACATATGAGTACCGTATTTATACCTCGCCGGTACGTATGCCCTTAAAACGCCTGTATGCGCATTATACGTACAATGATCTCGATATAGGGGAAATGGACAGGGCGGCTGCGTTCTTCACCGGAGAACACGATTTTACGGCCTTCTGCGCCGCAGGAAGCCAGGCAACCACCTTTACCAGGACGATTTACGCCTGCAGTGTGAAAAAGGACGGAAATGAGGCTGTTATAAGCGTTACGGGAAGCGGCTTCCTTTACAATATGGTCCGTATCATCGCCGGAACCCTGTTTGAGGTCGGTCTGGGAAGGAAAAAAGCGGACGAGATTCCCGGAATAATAGATTCCCTGGACCGCAGAAAAGCGGGTCCCACACTCCCCGCATGCGGCCTTACCCTTATCGGGTACAAATATGAGGATCATCCCTTCTAAAAAAGTCCCCAAAAATCGCGATTTTTCGTTGACTTAACCGTACCCGTGTTGTAAAATGTTAATCCGTGGCGGGTTTATGCGGCCCGGACATCCGCATAATGCAGATCCTGTCACATATATGCCAAGGGGGTAGTACCCGTGATGTATGCGTCTCCCAAACGCTTAAGTCTGCAGCATGATATTTTGATTTTCTTTTATGTACTGTTTGGAGGAATAAAATGAAAACTTATATGCCCAGTGCGGCTGCCATTGAGAGAAAGTGGTATGTCGTTGACGCAACAGATAAGACTCTCGGACGTCTTGCATCTGAAGTTGCTTCAGTCCTGAGAGGAAAGAATAAGCCGATCTTCACTCCCAACCTTGACACCGGTGATTATGTTATCGTTATCAACGCTGCAAAGGTTAAGGTAACCGGCAAGAAGCTTGATCAGAAGATCTATCACGATCACTCCGATTATGTAGGCGGAATGAAGGAAG
>JAEEGH010001435.1_pt1 | contig 69101 bp, 59 predicted proteins | sample 9134181 | NCBI WGS metagenome assembly JAEEGH01 (sample SAMN16246544, study PRJNA631951) | gut metagenome | biome: gut microbiome; feature: rumen; material: DP-attached | host: Bos | place: Iran: Karaj | collected 2018-10
ACAAATTATTGCTTAATAGTTGCCGTTTTACCGAACTTTTCTCAATTTAGACCACAAAATCTTTCCGCAAGGCACAAAAAAAGCCAGCTTGCTTTTGCAAACCGGCCATTTTTATTGGTTTTTCAGAATGCGCGTTCAGTCAAAGCTAGCTATCAACTGAAAAGAACATTTTACGCTGAAAGCGATTTTAAAGCGAAAGAATTGAGCTATTTTCGATTTGGATTATGGCATGCCATGTAGTGGCTAGTGTGAGACTTTGGGCGACGATGAAAACTTGCTTTCAATCTCGCCAAAATGTCTAACGACATAAGAGCAAGCTCTTGCCATGATTCAAACATTTTCCTTTATGACAAATCTGTTTTCTTGGTTTTTCCTCGTTAGAGGCGGTTTTTTATGTTTTTGTTTATTTATCCATTAACCATGTACTTTTGACGGCGCAGACGACAAATGAGCGCGAGACAGGAAGTCGAAGCGAACCTTTAACCTTTAACCATGAACCACAAAGAGGCACAGCCTCATCAGCCATACCCCTTCATCCCCAACTATTATCTATTATCTATTAACTTCTCCGTACGTCTCACTTCCATCCTCACCATACTTACCGTCCTTGCCCTCGTATATCACCGACGGTTCAATCACCTCCACCGTATGCCACACACCTTTCGGCACCTGGCATCCATACGCACCATCCTCAGGGCACAGATGAATACGTTCGCTCTCCTTCAGCGTCACCTTGCCATCAGCAGAAGTCACCTCCTCATACAGCACCTCATCCAGCCTTCCTTTGATGAGTATCACATTCTCGTTACTCATCGGATGCCTGTGGATGGGCACTTCCGTTCCCGGCAGCATGGCATTCAGCATGCGCTGCGACCCATCCTCATCGGATGTCCGTAAATCCAGATTCGTTCGCAAACGGGGATTTGACTTTGCTTGCTCTGTCAATTTATCAAGTAAGGCTTTGTCTATAATCATATTCCTGAACCATTAATCCTTAATCATGTCCTTCGCTTTAGCGATGGGGACGAACTCGGTGAAGTCTACCATTAATCGTAATTGACCCTAAACTCTAAACTTTACATAGTCCTCTTCAGACTCGCCAAGTATTCCTCATGCAAATGATAGTATTTCATCTTAAACAGCACATACGCCACAGACAATACTAGCAATGCTCCGATAAAGTATATCCAATGCGCAGCAACTGTATTCGGGCACAGGTATATGAATCCCAGACTCACAACCAACTGCATGGCCATATACAGCAGACTCACCGTCACATGACTCATCCCCAGTTCATTTGCCATCAGTTGGTATGCATGCTTGCGGTGTGCCTCGCCAAGGTTCTCATGCAGCATGATGCGGTGGAAGATTGTCAGCACACCATCCACACCGTACACCAGCAGGAATATCAGGTAGGTTATGTCACCTGTCTGCACAATCAACTTACCTATCGCGAACAGCATGATGAATGCAATACCCACACTGCCCACATCCCCGGCAAAGCACTTCGCCTTACCGCGAGGTCGGAAGTTGAACCAGCAGAACACCAGTACGCCTATCATTGCCACAATCAGGTACGACGGCTCTATAAACTCCCCCACAGAATTGTCAATTGTCCATTATCAACTAACAGCAGTGGTACGAGCACCGCAAGCGAGTACCCTGCCGTAATGCCGTTTATTCCGTCCATGAAGTTGATGATGTTCGTTGCTCCCACACATACTATCAAGGCTGCAAGTACAAACAACACCCATCCCCACCAATTTTCAATTGTCAATTGTCCATTATCAATTATCAATTGGTATATCATGAGCGTCATGGAAATGAACTGCACCACCAACCTCACACTGTCCGGCAGTGAGCGTATATCATCTATAAAACTGATGCCTGATATCATCACCAGCCCCACGATAAACGGCAAATAACCCATAACCGTTAACCCTGAACCCTGAACCGTCATCATCACGGCCCATGCAATCATGGACAACGTGAAGATGACTCCACCGCCACGTAATACGATGCTCTTGTGCGAGCTTCGCTCATTGGGCTTATCGATGATATTGTACTTATCCGCAATGCGGAAATATACCAGTTCTGCTGCAAGCAGCAAGACTGCGATAATAATATATGTCCAAATCATATTATGTTTTTAAAGTCATTCTTTATTACTCTCCCGCCCCGAGCTTATCAGTGTGCTCCTACTGGCCCGTAAGCAGTGGCCCTCTGCCAAGATCCTGGGCATATCCGAGTTGGGACTTGAGGTCCGAGACCAGCGAATCATATCTAGCGGCCGGCTTTGTCCCAGCGATGCCATGAACCAGATTCGCTGGGCACTTAGCGACCTGCCGTGAGTTATGGAACATATTCATTACTCTGGACCTTGAACGGAACTGCAGCGAAAGTTGTGGTTCCGTTTTATTGTTTATCCCCATCCACAATTAAATTCTTCCCCTTATGCTTTTTTGTACTTCTCTAAAAATTTATAGCTCATTATATACAGATTCCTATGGGCTCTGGTGCAGGCCACATACAGTTTATTCTTTGTTTTGGGATTCAACTCATTTAACCTTCCTTTTTCTAATAGACCTTGCGTAGTCTTATTCAAAACCACACAAACATCTACAAAAGAATCTATCCCTTTTGAAGCGCCCCAGTTCATTGATGCACTTCTATACATACTACTCTTTTCAAGAAAGAGTTTTGGTATGCGGTCATTAACAATTATATCATCCGCATCTTCTTCCCTCTCAATGATATATACATGTCCACTTGATTCACCTGTAGATTCTATGGCTATTCCCATTCCATTTACAAAAGCACAAACTTCAGCACAGCATCGATGTGTTCTCGCCAATGTATTAGTGTCTATTGTAACACCAACGTCGTTCCATCTCTTTATATATCTCTTGAAAAGATCATAGAGTCCGTGATTCACATTCCCGTCATTGCTTGTTTCGTAGGTATGCTGGAAGAAATCTCCCACAAAAAGTGATTCACACCTGTTTGGTATAATGGATAACAAAAGGTTGAAATCATGTCCGGCTAAATCTTGCACCTCATCAATGAAAAAGAAATCATAGTATTTATCCAACCGCTCTCTGATATGCTCCACACTATTTATAATACAATAGTACGAAATGCGGTTTGAGAACATTCTGCCCGCGTTGGTCTTATAGAAAGCATCAGAGCCTCTATGATAACGAGTTTGCTCTGGTGGAAAATCGAAACAGATACCCTTTGCCTTCATACCAAGGCCAGAATAGGGCTTGAAGCAGAAAAAATACAGGAATTGGAAATACTTCAGCACTTTGATATTTTCAGGAAAGTAGCCAAACTTTCTCGCTATTGAATGCCGTAAATGCTCGTAATTATTCTTTGTGTAGGTTACAAGCAGGAAACGATGCTCAAGATCTAATTTGTTTATCAAATATGTAGTCTTTCCTGAGCCCGCAACAGCCAGCATTAAGCACTTACCCATTCCAAAGCATTTCTGATATACAGAGGTGTCACCAAAGTTTCACTTTTCCGTGAAAGCAATCTATAAGCGACTTCCGCTTTGTTGGCTAACATATATTCCTGCACGGTCAATGCCCTACGTCCATCCTCAAACAATTCATTACAATCATTTTGATTGTCATTATACACAGCAACTTCAAAAGTTCTACGCGCATCGCTATCATCAGCATAAATCTGGATATTGTCAAACTCATTGTTCATATAACCTTGATACGCAGCCATTATATTTTCAGCATAATTGCCATCATTATCGGTAATTACAGCCACACGCATCTTCAGCTCTTTGGCAATTTCCAAATAACGCTTGAAACACTTTCCATCTACAGATATAACGTCAATTCCCAGTTCAGTCAACGAATGATTCAACACTCTACGACAGAAGGCATCCATCAAAATAAACTCAGCATCACCTTCTACCAGTATCACTTTCTTTGCCAGAACAAACTGGAGCATATTGTTATCTGGAGCCTTCATGAAGAACTTGGCAGTTTCATCACCAATAAAACTCATTGCTGTCGTCCTTTCAGGCGTTGCACTGTTCATAAGAATACAGTTCCTTAAATCCAGTCGAGTGCTAATAAGGTCACTATGAGTTGAAATGAAAATCTGAGCTTGGTTATTCTTCTCAATATCATCTATCATCTTACGCATATTCAAATGGCTAAGATGATTTTCAGGCTCTTCAAGCATAATAACGGGGATATCTGGTGCCCTTTTCAGCGCAAGTTGTGTTTTAACAACACATTGCACACCAGTTCCCTTTTCGGTGATGGGGACACCATCCAACTCTATTGTCAGGTCATTCTCCAGACAGTTCTTACCAGTATTCTTCACGGCAAATGTATAGCCGTCAGGTAACTTATTGTTGAATGGAGCAAGAACATTAGCTTTAAACCCAGCCTTTGAGGTTCCATAACTATGTTTTGTTGCAAGTTGCTCTACCTGATTCAAGGCAACGCCATATATGGTCGAAATGAAATCATTCAGTGCATATTCGTTTCCAATAGTGCTGTTATCCAGAAGGATAGTCTTCAACTTTTTGGTATAGCCATTGTAAACTTCACCACTGAAGGTTGTGAAAGAAATTGTATAAAACTCAAACGGAAAAGAGGCGTCTGCTGATTGTAAAACCGCTTGTGTTTGGCGACTCAACAGAATATCAGGCTCAAACAGCATTCTAATGCCATAAGCTACGTTTCCATCGCTATTTAAATTACCATCAAGGCCTTCTTCTGCTGTATTACCCAGATACAACTCCACGTATAATTCCGGAAGATTGGCCAACTGTTTGTCACCTGACATGAATTCCGTTATAACATCTACGTTAAACAAGGTCTCAATGCCAATATCTTCTACTCTGTGGCGGCTACCACGTGCTGTCAGATCTATTGCCTCTAAGACAGAAGACTTACCAGACTCGTTATCACCCACGAGAATATTTCTCCCATCCTTGAAGGGTATTTCAATGTCTTTAAAGCGTCTGTAATTGTGGAGTTTAATCTTTTGAATGAACATATTATCTTATTCTACTTTCAAACAATTTGGTATGGTAATGCCATTATCATTCGCTACCTTATCAAACTGAGCCTTATATGAGGCATCCCTCTCCAGAAAATGCTCTTTCAATATGTTGGACCAAACGTAGGGATAATCAGCTTGGCTGAATATATCCACCATCATCTCAACAAACTCCTTGTCAACAGGCAGGTGTGCAACATACCCATAAAAAAATCATATTTATTTCTACCACAGTTAGCTGCATTCCGTCTCGTATAATCACCGTTGAAATATTCCTCTTTCAGTGACGTAAAGAATCCAGCAGTCTTTAATGTCAAAAACTCCTCATCTGTGACCTCCCCCATTCCTTCATTGTTATCGAAAGAATAATCCAAAATTTTCCTCATGGCATCATCCTTTTCTGTAGGGTCTATGAGGCCAACCATAATCATCCTGGCAAGTATAGCAACCCTATTTCTGCACCCCTTTAGATACTTCATCCAAAATTCACGAGCCTCGGTCTTATCAACCAAATGCCCTACCAAGTCAGGATGATCATTGATTAGTTCTGCCTTAAACGACTTCTCTTTACACACAAACTTTATCACATAGCCCTTCAACTCCTCATTGCTACCTTTAATAATACTCGCAAGCAGGTTCTCATATCTTCCAGAGAAACGGTATCCCATTGCGCCATCAAGTCCTGCAAAGAAATCATCCATTTCTTCAGGGCTAACCATTGAAAGAATCTTGTCCACAAGTGGTTGTAACGATGCCTTAGGAGAAGTCTTTGTCGGGTCACAAGCATCCTTAAACTCATTCAGTAATGTTACCATCCCCCCTTCCACTGATATTTTCATCAAATATTGTGTTAGGAAGGAATAGAAAGCTAGCACCTGAGAATCATTGATATTATACTCTTTATAGTGCGCACAGTCATTACGTCTATTCCGCCAAAAATCAAAATCCAAACGCAAAGCATCGCTCATTGATAAAATAGGTACTTCAGGTGGAGTTGCCCTGGGATTTGCTTTTTTCCTTATAGCATTGTTCACCTCCTCTTCCCACAGCTTATCATTAGCCAAGTTCACCTGCATTACAGTCCATTTCGATGTATCAAAACCTGCAGGCATCTTTGCATTCTGTATAAGCCTTCTGAAATAAATCATCATGCCTTGATAAGCCAAGATATAAGCTGGTCTGTAAATTGCAGCATGAAAACACCTTACCGAATCATGGAACAGTCCTAATTCATCATATGTAAAGCAGCCCCTATTACTCTCTATTTGCTTTTGAAAATCGTCAACTATCATATCTCTACAGTATCCAGTTCAACTTATTGAATCTATCTAGCATCTTGTCTCCAATCTCCCGATCTACAGACCTTACATATTGGATACGACCTAATAGCCATTCTTTATAGAACATCTTGTCAGGATACTTATTCTTACTATGCACCGCAGGAGTTAGTTTTTCACAAAAGTGCAATTCTCTTAAAATCTCGTTTCTGTATGCCTTAGGGACATGAACTCCTTTTCCTATTGTCAATCCAGTTACTTCCATCTTTTGCCCCTTATGGCGCAGTTTAGTTTTCTTGTGGTTGATGCGGAAACCATATCTTTCCACAATTAGCCTGACTTCATCCACAGATGGTTTTTTGTTCCAGTCTTTACTGGAAATTGTAATATCATCTGCGTATCTGGAATATACAAAAGCGTGTTTTGCACAATACTCTGCTATTTCATCATCCATATCCTTTGACAACAGGTTAGACAACGAAGGGCTTGTTGGTGCCCCTTGGGGCAGATGTCCTTTGTAGGTACAAATTGCAGTGAGCGCCCAACACACTTTTTTTTCATAACCCAAACACTGAAAGTATCTATAAACTCTATTAGCGTAGATATTGTCAAAGAACTGTTTCAAGTCGAGCGTCAAAAGCCATATTGCACCTTCATGAGGTATAGCGTTGGTCTTAATGCCTCTACGCTCTATAAAACCTTGTGCATACTTCGACACTCTTTCATCCTTCAGAAGCAATTTATGGTAGACCCACCATTGGGCTTGCTTCATAGTTGCAGATGGTGACGTAATCTCCCTTGTGCCTCCCGATTTGCTTTTCTTTCTAATCTCGTAAGTAGTATAATGCTCATCTATGTAGTATAAACCATAGTTCAAACCATTAACGCTCCATCCTATAAGATTTGCCAGATGTTTTATGTCATAAATAACCGGCATGTTCTTCGCACTTAGTTCCGCCCTGTATTTAAGGCATTCGTCAATAAATGCCTGACTGTGCCCCTCTGCTTTAGCTTGTTTATTAAAAAGAGACTCCCAGGTTTCTGCCATAATCTGATTACGTCTATTATAAGCACTCTGCTTGCAGAGTGAATATATGGAACTGCGAGCTTGCGAAGCATGTTCCATATATACAGTATAAAGATGTTTTATTCATAAGCCAGCCCATGGGACCTGCCCATTCCATTTTGTCTATGCAACTCATAGAATTCAGAGCTAATCAAATTATTTTAGGCCCCTGAAAGTCTCTGGAACATATACTAATTCTTTTTCTTCTTCACGTTTGATACTCCTGTTGTACACTGTATTTTCAAATTTCATCTGCTTCAACAGTTCTTGATATCGTTTCTGACACGCATCTGTGATTTGATGCTGATCATTCCATAGATTTGCCATGAGCCCCTTTTGCCAAATCGCTTCCATATCAAGACAATGAAGCCCCAATATATTGGCAATACTCAAATCATCTAATCCCCGTAACATGAGCCTCAACACCGACATCAACATATAATTAACCTTATCGTGGAAAATCTGGCTCACATCTCGGTTGCCTTTCATCTGAAAGAAATCTATGAAGAAATACATCCATCTATTGGTCTCATTCCTATTCATGAACGCTTTTTCCCCTTTTACAGCATAGCTTCTGGGTGCCAATGGTATAAATTGTTCTGTATGTTTCCATATAATTGGAAGCGAGTTGTTCGGAACCGAATGACTGAATATAATCAACAATTGCGAATTTTCATAACCTAACGCACTATCCTTCCCCACAATCTTTTTTCCATACTTAAATGCGAATTCCCTAATAGGCAACATTCTATAATAACTCCCAAAACAAGACTTATCAACATCAAATGCCTTTCTTTTCTCCTCCCCTATCAATTCCATTGAAGGGTAATCACGTTCAAGCCTTCCTTTACCGCCAACTGTGGTGACAATACACAACAACTTAACCTCTGCTGTAAAGTCTTCATCCAAAGTTTTAATTACTTTATCGTTCTTTTGAGCATACTTAACAAACGTGTTGCCAGTTCCAACAACATCATCCACATAAAACAACACGTCGTTCTCTTTTAGTTGCTCCACATCCATTTTATCAATACCCGTATAGTAATGAAAGCGATGCTTTTGCGCAAAGTATGGCTTCAAAACGCCCTGAATGACATACACGATCATCTGCCCACTTTTGCCTGCTTTTCCAATGGGAACAAAATGTAGATGCAACTTTGTCCGGTTAATATATGGGGTTAGTGCACCTTTTAAAATGTTTATTATATCATCTTCACGGTAGTATTCAATGTGTTTAAGAACCTCTAACGCATACTCCACTTCTTCTTGCTCGAAGTTTCTCAGCCAGAAGTAAACGTTCCGCTCTGTGATACGATTATAGAAGCGATGCCTTACAACACCGCCTATCATATCCTTTTGCTCCTCAGTGAGCGAATTAATATCTACTGGCATAACACAATTATAACAATCTTAACTTGTTATCCGTAACATTACATCCTCCTTCTTACCTCTTCCATCGCAGTGGCAATATCTTCGATAGCCACTTGCCCTCCCCACATCCTATACACATACAGTGGAGTAACACAAGCGAAGTCCATATTACAACTTCTCTAACCTATAACCCATTTCTTTGCGTCAGCCAATGAGCGCGAGGCTGAACGCATTTTCGATTTTGCAGGATGAGTTATCACAACGTGATTGAGGGGATTTGAGCGGCAGACGATGAAAGCTTGTTTGCGATCTCTGACAAACAAAGAACCTCAAAGGAGCGACTGCTCTCTCATCCGCAAAATGTTTTCCGTGGTTTCAGTGATTTCAGTGTGATATTATATTTCTCGATTTTTCTGCATTAGCAGGGTTTTCTTGGTTTTTGTGTGTTTAGATGTTTTCGGGATTCAAAAGATCTGTGCTTTCTGTGCTTTCTGTGTGAGTTTCTATTTTGGTTTTCTCGGTTTTTCTGCATTAGCAAGGTTTTTTAGGTTTTTGTTTTCGTCCCTTGACTATGAAGTCCAAACCTTGGGGTCACCACACATCGTTGTGTCGTGCCTCAAACTTACCCTATCCAAATTTTCTGTCATCATGTCGCTCTGATATCCAGCCGCTCTATGATTTCTAGACCATTCTTGTATCTCTGAGAAATATGTGTTTCTGCCACAAAGATACAAATTATTGCTTAATTGTTGCCGTTTTACCGAACTTTTCTCAATTTAGACCACAAAATCTTTCCGCAAGGCACAAAAAAAGCCAGCTTGCTTTTGCAAACCGGCCATTTTTGTTGGTTTTTCAGAATGCGCGTTCAGTCAAAGCTAGCTGTCGCCAACAGAACCCTTTTCCCTCAGCCCTCATACCTCAGACTTCGGTTTACCCCATTGCGGCACAAAGAGGAACCTGCAAAACTGCCACAATCCTTTAATAAATCCTTTCATGCTCAAAGCCTTCATACATCTATTACATTTTACATCCACTGCGGATGATTTTAAGCTGACAACAAATACCCTCCGCATGGATTTTAAAACATGTTTTTTAGGCTTGCAAAGCCGGTGTTTTTTCCTCAAGCCTGCATATAAAGACTCTAAATGAGGGTGGAGATGCGAGGCATGGTTTTTATCTAAGTGCTTGCATTTAAGGGAAAATATATGCCTTGCATCGCAAAGGGCTGAAAGCACTTACATGCTGGCGAGAGGGGTTTTTACGGTTTTTTTCTAAAGCATTAAACATTAGTGAAAATTCGTGTTATTTGTGTTCAAGAAAAATTCTGTGATCTCTGTGGTTTCTGTGTGACATTACATTTTTTCGGGATAAAAGACTTCATCCTCATCCAACGGCCTATAGGCACCATCTTTCGCCTCAAGAAGTATCGTCCCAGACTCCAAGCACTTCAAACTATGCCATTGTCCTTTCTCTATATTCAGCACAACACCTCCCGGCACCATATCAATGGTATCTGTCAAAACGCCATTCTCATCATAGAAGTATTCTTCAAAATGGCCTCTGATACAGACGCATGTTTCCGAAGAACCTTTGTGCCTGTGTATGGGCAAGACAGTGCCCGGCTCCAGTGCATTAAGCATACGCTGGCTTTGATCCTCCGCGCTGTTGCGGAGATCCATATTCATCCGCAATCTCTCGGACGCTTTGGCTTTTGCCGTCAATTCGTCCTGTATTTTCTTATCAATTATCATAGCTCTAAATCGAAGCCGGTTTCAAAATCTTAGCCCAGATGCCACTCCAAAAGGCACTCCATCTCCCTTCGCTGTAACACATATCGTGCTTCCAGGCATTTCCTTTCCACCGCTTATACTTATAAATAACACGTGGGAGGAAGTCCTCTGGAGCTTCCGCCCTAAAAGCTGGTTCCAGAATATCCTTGAGCACTCTGTCCTTCTGTTGGGGATTAATTTGCCACTTGGGGAATATGCTTGCTTCAAAACCCAGATCTTCCACACAGATGGCATTGATATAACTAAAGAACTCCCGCATGTGAAACTTATCTACAATAGAAAGAAGCCACTCCCAATCTATTTCTTTTGTATGTTTCTCCACAAGGAACGCCCAGTCAAGCACCTGCCGCAAAGTAATGTTAGCAGCTGCAAAGTGGGATACCATATGACGAATCAAGAACAGGGCATGAAGATTAGGCGATGGCAGATACACCTTCTCGCCATTTACCTCAACACAGGGTATCTTGCAACCCTCAATACTACACCCTTTCAACTGACTCTCAACTCTAAACTCTCCACTCTCAACATTATAAGTGCCTAATTCCTTAAACACCTTCTCCATCTCTGCACTTGACCGACGAGCATGCACGTTCACAAAGTCATAATGGTTCTCCACCGCAAAGCCCTGCCATTCAAACACCGTATGATGATGATGCGACTTGTCAATCTCCAGGTTTGAACCTTGAACCATGAACCATGAACCAAGGGCGGCATCCGCCTCCTTCTGCTGTCCAAACTGCCATATATCTATATCCCCGCAAGGTCTGTGTTCCGGACGTGGCCAATCCAGGCTGCAGGCATAACCCTTCAGCACCATCATCTTAAAGCCATGTGCATTATGCCATCCAGCAAGTTCCGCTATCGCATCTTTGTATAATTTATACTGGTATTCATAGCTTACCTGCACCTCTCCTATCCATTCCAACAATAGTACCTGCGGCACTCTTAGTTCTAAGTTCTTAGCTCTTAGCTCTTCTATTCCGTCCAATACAACAGCCGAAAGCCCCTGCTCATCTGCAAGTGCTTTTACTGCAGTCCAATTCACAGTCATCGAAGGGAATGAGGCGTTAAGCCCTATTCCCAAACGGACTAATGATATAAAGGTTTTTTGTAGATTCTTATCCACAATCAGAACTTACGCCACACCTTTAGAGTCCCTTGATAAGGGGCTGGCCTAAGCCAGGGATTAAAATTTGCGCCAGACCTTTAGAGTCCCTTGCGAAGGGACGGCTATAATGCAGGGATTAATCTTTCCTCCACACCATCTTATTCACCACACCTACATAGCTCTGTATGATACGTACCACCTTCGTTGATACGTTTTCATCCACATAGTCGGGTACGGGAATACCGTGGTTGCCATCCTTAATAAGGCTTACTGCCACATCAACGCTCTGGAGCAGACCTACTGTGTCAATACCGCTCAGCACGAAGCAACCCTTATCCAAAGCCTCGGGCCTCTCAGTACTGGTGCGGATGCATACAGCAGGGAAAGGATGACCTACACTAGTGAAGAAACTGCTCTCCTCAGGCAGTGTGCCGCTATCGGACACTACAGCAAAGGCATTCATCTGAAGGCAATTATAGTCGTGGAAGCCAAGTGGCTCATGCTGAATAACACGCTTATCGAGCTGGAATCCTGAAGACTCCAAACGCTTGCGGCTGCGGGGATGGCAAGAATATAAGATTGGCATATCGTACTTCTCTGCCATCTTGTTAATGGCGGTGAAGAGACTCATAAAATTCTTCTCTGTGTCAATGTTCTCCTCGCGATGAGCGCTCAGAAGAATGTACTTGCCTTTCTCTAAGCCCAGACGCTGGTGGATGTCGCTTGCCTCAATCTCTGCAAGATTGTTGTGCAGGACTTCTGCCATTGGGCTTCCCGTGACGTATGTGCGCTCCTTTGGCAAACCTGTGTCGGCCAGATAGCGACGGGCATGCTCGCTATAAGCCATATTCACATCACTGATGATGTCCACGATGCGACGGTTGGTCTCTTCTGGCAAGCATTCGTCCTTACATCTGTTACCGGCCTCCATGTGGAAGATGGGGATATGCAGACGCTTTGCGCCAATCACTGACAAACAGCTATTGGTATCGCCCAGAACCAAAACTGCATCGGGCTTCACCTCCACCATCAGTTGGTAGCTCTTGGCGATGATGTTACCCATGGTTTCACCAAGGTCGTTACCCACAGCTTCCATATACACATCGGGGTCTGCTAGTTTCAGGTCTTTGAAAAAAACTCCGTTCAGGTTGTAGTCATAGTTCTGACCCGTGTGTGCCAGCAGCGTATCGAAATACGTTCTACATTTATTGATTACAGCAGCAAGACGGATGATTTCTGGTCTTGTTCCTACTATGATGAGAAGCTTCAGCTTCCCGTTATCCTTAAATTTGTTCATAATATCCGGCCCCCGAGCCCCCTAAAGGGGAGCGTTTTCGTTGAGGGCATTTTTTATTTTGGTTAATACTAAATCTATTCCGTGAAAGAGCTCATCGTTTGTGAATCGAATAACTCTATATCCCTTTTCCTGTAGATCCTCAGTACGCTGTTTGTCACTTATTTGTTGTTCCGGCAAAGAATGATATCCACCATCCAACTCAATAATAAGCATTTTCTCCAAACAGGCAAAGTCAGCAATATACTGTCCTATGATGTGTTGTCTACGAAATCGAACGCCAAGCTGCTTATTGCTAAGATAGAACCACAGCAGCCTCTCAGCCTCAGTAGGGTTATTTCTATTCTCCTTAGCAAACTTCCACAGCAAAGGATACTCAATCACATCAGCAGAATGCCTGACACTACCCTTCATCTATCTACGTATTCACACTCCCCTTTAGGGGGCTTGGGGGCCTATTTTCGCCAAACCATCTTGTTTACTACCCCAACGTAAGATTGTATTATTCTAACAACCTTGGTGCTTACATTCTCATCCACATAGTCGGGTACGGGAATGCCATGGTTGCCATCCTTGATAAGGCTTACTGCCACATCGACGCTCTGCAGCAGTCCTATAGTGTCAATACCGCTCAGCACAAAGCAACCCTTATCCAAAGCCTCGGGACGCTCTGTAGAGGTACGAATGCAGATAGCAGGGAATGGATGACCAACAGATGTGAAGAAACTGCTCTCCTCAGGCAGGGTGCCACTGTCGGACACCACTGCAAAAGCATTCATCTGGAGGCAGTTGTAGTCGTGGAATCCTAGAGGCTCATGCTGAATAACTCGCTTGTCCAACTGGAAACCACTTGCCTCAAGACGCTTGCGGCTACGGGGATGGCAGCTATACAAAATCGGCATATCATACTTCTCAGCCATCTTATTGATGGCAGTGAAGAGACTCATAAAGTTCTTCTCCGTATCGATGTTCTCTTCACGGTGAGCAGAGAGCAGGATGTACTTGCCCTTCTCCAAGCCCAGACGCTTGTGAATGTCGCTGGCCTCAATTTCTGCAAGATTGTTGTGGAGCACTTCAGCCATGGGGCTGCCGGTTACGTAGGTACGTTCCTTAGGCAAACCAGTATCAGCCAGATAGCGACGGGCGTGCTCGCTATACGCCATATTCACATCGCTGATGATATCCACGATGCGGCGGTTGGTCTCCTCTGGCAAGCATTCGTCCTTACATCTGTTACCAGCCTCCATGTGGAAGATGGGGATATGCAGACGCTTTGCGCCTATTACGCTGAGGCAGGAGTTGGTATCACCAAGTACCAATACTGCGTCGGGCTTCACCTCCACCATCAGTTGGTAGCTCTTGGCGATGATGTTACCCATGGTTTCGCCCAGGTCATTACCCACAGCCTCCATATACACATCAGGATCTGCGAGCTTGAGGTCCTTGAAAAACACTCCGTTCAGGTTGTAGTCGTAGTTCTGACCGGTATGTGCCAGCAGAGTATCAAAATACTCGCGGCATTTGTTTATCACTGCCGCCAAGCGAATGATTTCTGGGCGTGTGCCCACGATGATGAGAAGCTTGAGCTTCCCGTTGTTTTTGAAACTTTTCATATAATGTTTAATTATTAATGCAAAGTGTTTAAATCAACAAAAACCAAGAAAACCTCAGCTTTGCTGAAAAACCGAGAATATAATGTCACACTGAAAGCACGGAAATCACGGAAACATTTTCCGAGAAAATACTCCGCAGAGGAAAATGTCGTGTCCTAGTGCTATTGAGAAAAAAACCGTAAAAACCCTTTTTGATGTTTGTAGCTCCTTCAGAGCTTTTGTATTAAAGTACTATGGCCTTGTCTTTGAGAACAAGCTCTCACGACAAGCCATATTATTTAGCACATAACTGTCGTTATCACAAACATCAAAAAGCAAAAACACCGGCTTTTCAAGCCTAAAAAACAGGCTTCAGTCGACAGTCGACAAGTTCGCTTCGATTACACTCGCGCTCATTTGCTGCGCAAAAGTAGACAAGTCGTTAGTAGACAAGTAGACAAGATGGATGTTAAGCAGACACTCCGCAGGATTTTATGCGAATGGCGCAAGCCTGAGCAATTTTATGCTGAACATCGTGAAGCGATTTTCGAATGCTGTGAGGAGCGCTGACAAGCGCGTAGATGGAGCTAGATGGTTTGGGCGTGAAAAGCTTGTTTTCATAAGCACAAACTGGCTCGCTACAAAGAAGAGTCGCAGGCTCGACACAGCATATTTTCCTTAAAAATAGCATCATTCGCAAAATATTTTCCTCAATTCGGTTTTTTAGGTTTTTTCCTCGAAGAGGTGGTTTTTATTGTTTTTTTTCTTATATCGAATTTTCCATGTTAGGCGCCATCTGAGGATTCTGAGTGTTCCGAATATTCGGAGTATTCTGATTTATTTTTGGCGCCTTAATTGTCAATTATCACTTGTCAATTATCAATTCGCTTAAGGTACTTTCTGGGGACGTTGGTGATGGCGACGGCCATGACATTCTCTATCGGGATGACAACACAGAGATGCTTCCTGATGCTCTTGAGAGTGCCCTCAATGCCTTCAAACAAGCCCTTCGTAATCATCACCCTCTGACCCGGTTTGCAAGCAAAACCGAGATTCTCCAACATCACCACCTGCTCATTCTCACTGTCCACAACGCGCATGAAGTCCTCCATCTGCTTGTCGGGCACATAAGCAATCCTGGCAACGGCATTGTCGTCCTCATCACGATGCATATTCATCACATAGCGGAGGTGATTGTACCTGGCATCAGCCTTTATCTCCCTCAGATGCTTCAGGGAAGTCTGCAGGAAGATGTAGTTGACAAGGGAGGGAACGTATATCTTCTTCTCCACATCAACCAGCGTCTGGGGGATGTACGTCCTCTCAACAGCGGCTTCCTGAGAGAGACTCTCGTTCAAGGCACTCTGACGACTCACGCTGGAGTGGAAAATACGCATGGGATACCAACGCACCTGAGCGGAGTCCATATCCTGGGGTCTCCGCATCAGGGGATGCGAATTGTCACGGGAAACCCGTGCGGAATATTCGTCTTCGATGTACTTGTTTTGAAGCGACATTTAAAGACTACTTTAGTAAAAGCGCTGTCTCTCTTATTTAGAGAGGCATGCGCCTTACTATCCTCTGATAGCCAGGAAGTTCAAAGGCAAATCAGTGCCCAAGAGCGGATTTTGCCATCTTCCTGTCCTTTTGGAGGCAGAAGTGTCCCCATTGTCATACAGATATTATGCATCTCGTGGCAAATATTTCAAAAAACAAAGTTTTTAGCACTTTTTTTTATTTTTTTTTCAAATTTAAGTGAAATATTTTCCCTACCTTTGCGCACGAGTTAGCAGCCTCTCTAAATAAGAGAGACAGCGGTTTTTCGAGGGAAGGCGATTTCTGTCCTATTGCTATTGAGAAAAAAACCGTAAAAACCCTGCTGATGCAGAAAGAACCGAGAAAACAAGAAATATAAATTCACACAGAAATCACGGAAACCACAGAAAAATCTCTTTAAAGGAAAATATTTTGCGAATGAGAGAGCTGCCGCTCTTTTGAGGTTCTTTGTTCGTCAGAGATCGAAAACAAGCTTTCATCGTCTGCCGCTCAAATCTCCTCAATCACTTCATGATGCCTCATTCTGCAAAATCGAAAATGCTTTCACTTCATTCAAGCTAAAATTGCCTTAAACATCCGTTTTCGGCATAAAATGATTATTCCTCTCAGGAAATGATACATTGCTGTAAAATCCTGCGGAGGGGGGGTAACAACTTGTCTACTTGTCTACTAACGACTTGTTTACTGAAAAAGTTTTTTAGATTGTGAATACAATCGAGGTTTTTGCTTTTTGATGTTTGAAATAACGCAAGTTATGTGATAAGTGATATGGCTTGGCGTGAGAGCTCGCTCTTATAGACAAGACCATACACTTAGCACAAGAGCTCTGAAGGAGCTACAAACATCAAAAAGGGTTTTTATTGTTTTTTTCTCATTACAATCCTTCCTCTGAATGGAAAACACTATCCAGGAGGGCGCGATTGGTCTTGTTGATGACATTGCATTCGAGCGATCTCAGATAGATCTCCGTGGTCTTTTCCGAATCGTGGCCCATGGACTGGCTGATGACAGACAGCGGCACGTTATGGCATCGCGCTGCCGATGCCCATGAATGGCGGCTGACATAGGAGGTGAGTTTCACACCTCCGAGCATCGTGCCCAGGGTGTCGAGACTGGCATTGTAGCGGCAAAGGGCATAGCGGTATTGCTGCCAGACAGCCTCCCTGCTGTGCGTCTTAGTGAGGATGGGCAGCAGATAGTCCGTATGGGAGGGATAGCGGTCGATGACAGCCTGCATCATCGGTTCGACCTGAACCTCGATGCGCTGCCCCGTCTTGCGACGCACATAGACCAGCAGACCGCCCGTGATGTCCGACTTACGCATGTGAGCCAGATCGACAAAGGTGAGTCCCCTGGCACAAAAGCTGAAGATGAAGATGTCGCGAGCAAATTCCAGCTGACGCTGCATCCTGTCGAGACGCCTGCCCTCCCCGTAGCCGCCACCCGAGAGCAGCGCACCACGTATGTCGAGGCGGCTGAGATGGCACACCTCCGATGCATCGATGGCACGTTTCACAGTGCGTGCCACGCCACGGTAGGTGGCAGCGGAGAAGGGCCGGGCATCTGCAGTAAGTCCCTGACGCACAGCCTTATGGTAGACGGACTGCAGGGTGCGGAGATAGAAGGAGGTGGTGTTGCGGCACAGGCCGCAGGACTGCAGCCATGCCTCGTAGTCGGACACCAGCAGGGCTGTCACCTGCCTGAAGGAGAGGGCTCTCCTACCCCTCGCCACGAGGAAGCGTGACAGGCTGTGGGCAGCGCTGGTGTAGTTGGCGGCAAGGCTGATATGTCCGTTGCGACGCTGGCGCTCTATCTCGCCACTGATGAATGCGAGGAATCCCTTCTCTGAGTTAAAATCTTTCATTTCTTTCTGTTTCATAATTGTCAAATAAAAAAATTAAACATACCTTATTCAAGGCCATATACATAAAAACAGATTAATCCGCCCTAAAAAGTCTGCGAAAGGCAAACTTTTTAAAGCGGATTAGTGAAAAAAGATTTTACAAAGAAATATAAATTCACACAGAAATCACGGAAACCACAGAAAAACCTCTTTAAAGGAAAATATTTTGCGAATGAGAGAGCGTTGCTCTTTCGAGGTTCTTTGCCCGTCAGAGATCGAAAACAAGCTTTCATCGTCTGCCGCTCAAAAATCCCTCAATCACGCTGTGATAATTCATTCCGCAAAATCGAAAATGCTTTCACTTCATTCAAGCTAAAATTGCCTTAAACATCCGTTTTCGGCATAAAATATTCTTTTTAGTCGACAAGTCGTTAGTTAAAAGTGAAGAGTTTCTGGTCCTAGTGCTATTAAGAAAAAAAACAATAAAAACCCTGCTAACGCAGAAAGAACCGAAAAAACAGATTAAGGAAAATATTTTATCACATCGAAGAAATACATTACTCTAGCTCTTAGCGAATTGCCTGCTTTTGTAAACAAGCTTCCATCGCAGGCTTCTCGCAAGAGATACCTGCTCTGCAGGCTCGTTGTGATAAAATCGAAAATTGCCTCATTCCATTCAGCATAAAATTGCTTCATTTTCTGCTTTTGCTCGAATCTCGCAGTCGCTTACGAAAATGTGCACATAAAATAAGTATCTATTGTCACGTGCTCAGTCTTGGGAGTATAATCATTTTACGCTGAAAACGGATGTTTGAAAGCGATTTTACGGCAAAGCCGATTTTCAAATTGAATTATGGCGATGCCATGCAATGGCTGGAGGCGGACTTGTGGCGACGATGAAAGCTTGTTTTCGATCTCGCCAAAATGTCTGTCAACAAGAAGAGCAAAGCTCTCGCCATAAGACAAATATTTTCCTCAAAATAAATAATTTCTGTGCTTTCTGTGTGATATTTTATTATCAATTGTAATCCTCTATTCATCTTGTGGGTGAAAGAATCCTTCCACACCATAAAGAGGAATATTCTGCATCCATCCCTGGTTAACATATGGCTTCATGGAGCAACGTACACCCTTCAGTTGCTGCTCCGGCCATTCTTCAACGATAAAGGTGCGTAACGATTTTGACTTAACATTTTCCTCTGCCTTAGTTTCACAAGGCAGGACACAGCCATTCTGTTGTACGAGGAAGTCAATCTCAAGTCGTGAGTTGTCTTTGCTGTAGTAATAAGCTGGTATGTCACCGATTCCGACCAACTCCTGTAAAAAGTAATTCTCTGTATATGCTCCTTTGAATTCGTTAAAGGCATTGTTGCCTAAGAGCATATCTTGAGGACGAGACTCGGTGAGAAGTGCCAACAATCCGCAGTCTAGGAGATATATTTTAAACGCATTATTATCCTTATAGAATTTTAATGGGTATTTAGGAGCGGAAACGCGACATATCTTATAAATGAGGCCTGCATCTACCAACCATTGGATAGCGTCCTCGAAATCTGCTGCCCGTGCTCCTTTTTTTATGGCTCCAAAGATGAATTTCTTGTTCTCCTTAGCTAACTGGGCCGGAATGCTGTCCCAGACCTGACGAATGCGATGGACGAGAGTATTACTGTGTTTGCCGAAATCTCTATAGTAAGCATCTAATATATTATTCTGAATCTGGCGCACTTCCTTGGGATCTGTATTCTCAACCCATTTGGCGACAGCCTCAGGCATGCCACCGACGAAATAGTATTGACGCAGTAGTTCCGTTAGCAGTTCGCACTGTACGTTAATCATCTCCCAATCACCAGACAATACGAGATCATGAAGCTGCTTACGTTTAAGAGCCAGCAGGAATTCCGTGAATGTCATAGGAAACATTTTGAGGGTGTTAACCTTACCGACAGGGAAACTTTCGTTCTCACGCAATGAGATACCTAAAAGTGAACCGGCTGCAACAACATGCAATTGGCGCATGTCTTCACAGAAATACTTTAAAGAAGGGATTGCATTGGGAGATTCCTGTATCTCATCAAAGAACAATAACGTTTTCCCGGGTTCAATTTTCACCTCGTAATTGATTTCAATAGAATGTACGATACGCTGAATGTTGAAGTCGGAGAATAGTAAATCTGTAAAAGGATTATTATGACAGTTGACATAAACAAGGTTGTTGAACTCGCGAGTTCCGAGTTCTTTCAGTATGTAGGTTTTGCCAACCTGACGTGCTCCAAGAAGAATGAGAGGTTTCCTGTTCTCATCATTCTTCCATGACAACAGACTCTGATAAATACTTCTTTCCATATCGTTTCCATGATGATTTGGACGCAAAGATACACTTTTATGAGCGAATACTGAAGAGAAATCACATTTTTATGAGCGAATAATTTAAATTTTGTACATTTTTATGAGCGAAAGCGAGATTCGAGCGGATTAGTAAAGCGCCATCAGATTACTCCGATTATTCCGAATACTCCGAATATTCCGATTTTTAGGGCGCTATTTCGAGGAATCTGAATATTCCGAGTATTCCGATTATTCCGATTTTTAGGGCGCTATTCCGAGGAATCGGAGTATTCCGAGTATTCCGATTATTCCGATTGTTTTTTGGGCGCTGAGGAATTCTGAGAATTCCTATAATTCAGCCTGCTTTGGAGCATGAGCTCTTTGATGCCGCCTTCCTTCACAAAGCGGTCCTGCATGGTTGTCAACAGCTTGTGGAGCATATACATCGCCTGATGAATAAGGGTGATGCAAAGATTGGCTATCTCCTCATCATTCATCCTTTGGATTGCCTCTGCATAATCCTTCTTAATCTGCTCACCCTGAGCATATCTGCGCATCCTCTCGTACCTCGGATGGAGGCTGCCCCACTGCTCCAGATTGCGCACACGCAGATAGTCCTCATAATCGTCAAGCAATTCCTCTAGGCTGGCTTTCGCCACATTGGTCAGTTTGATTTCCGTCTCGCTGGATGTTGCAGCCGCCTGATTGCCTTCCGCAATGTTCTGCTTACCGGAGCGGGCGGCCTGAATCATCTGATCCACAGTGCGATCACCTTTCTGGAGATAATTCTGAGCGAAATAGTAGGTGATGTCGTAGATGATCTCCGTCACCTTATAGACACGCAGGTGGCGGTAGTGGCCATGCTGGGGGAGGAAGGTGATTTTGGGAGGAGTCGGAGAAGGGGGAGATTTCCGATTATTCCGATTATTCGGAGTATTCCGATTATTCGGAGTATTCCGATTATTCTGATTATTATTCATCTTTCTTATTACTTTTCTGCGAGGAAGCAGGTGGATAAGCCGAAGAGATAGCGGTGGAAGCATACCTTCCTAAAGCCGATATCCAGCAAGATGCGCTTCACCTCCTCTGCCTGAGGGAATTTCGCCATCGATTCAGGCAGATACTCGTAGGCGGTGCGGTCGTGGGAGACAAGGCGGCCCACGATGCGCATAAACACCTTGGAATACAACCAGAAACCCCACGTCATTGGCCAGCGCCTGGGCACTGACAACTCAAGAATCAGAACATGCCCCCCACCCTCCAACACACGATAGAACTCCTGCAGGCCAGCCTTCAGCGACTCGAAATTACGCACTCCGTAAGCACACGCCACCACATCGAACGAGGCATCGGGATACGTCATATGCAGGCAGTCCTGCACCTCGAAGGTCAAATCCGGAGCCTTCTCCCTGGCAATGGCCATCATGCCCTCAGAGAGGTCGCAACCCGTCACAGAAGCGTGCAGCGTGTCGCGCAGGAGGATGGAGAAATCGCCTGTGCCGCAGCAGGCATCAAGCACGCGCCTGGGTGCGAAGGGCACAAGGCGGAGAACAGACTTCTCCCTCCAGCGTCGGTCGACGCCCAGAGAGAGAAGATGATTGAGACGGTCGTAAGTGGGGGCGATGCGATCGAACATCGCCCTGTTGGTCAACGGGTCGAGAGCCATGCGGCTACATTCCTTTGGATGCGAGCCTCGATGTCGCCCTCATCGGATGCGGGGCAGAACTTCTCACCCGTGATATGCTCGTAGAGCTCGATATAGCGCTCGCTGACGCTCTCGGCATATTCGTCCGTGATCTCAGGCATGGTCTGGCCGGGCTGGTTCATGAAGTTGTGCTCAATGAGCCACTGGCGCACAAACTCCTTGGAGAGCTGACGCTGGGGCTCGCCCTTGAGGAACTTCTCCTCGTAGCCTTCCTTATAGAAATAACGCGAGGAGTCGGGAGTGTGAATCTCATCGATGAGTATCACCTTACCGTCGCGCTTACCGAACTCATACTTGGTGTCCACCAGAATGAGACCCTTCTGAGCTGCAATCTCCGTACCACGCTGGAAGAGAGCGCGTGTGTAGCGCTCCATCACCTCGTAGTCCTCACGGGAAACGATGCCCTGACGTATTATCTCCTCCTTGGAGATATTCTCGTCGTGACCCTCGTCAGCCTTTGTGGTGGGTGTGATGATGGGTTCGGGGAATTTCTCATTCTCACGCATACCATCCGGCAGCTTCACACCGCAGAGCTCGCGGCAGCCGTTCTTGTATTCTCTCCAGGCGCTGCCCGTGAGATAACCCCGTATAATCATCTCCACACGGAAGCCCTCTGCCTTGAGACCCACGGTCACCATGGGATCGGGAGTGGCGAGCTTCCAGTTGGGCACGATGTCGGCCGTAGCGTCCAGGAAGGATGCCGCAATCTGGTTGAGCACCTGTCCCTTGAAGGGAATACCCTTGGGCAGGATGACATCGAATGCGGAGATACGGTCAGTGGCCACCATCACGAGGAGGTCGTCACCCAGATTATACACGTCACGAACCTTGCCGTGATACACACTCTTCTGACCGGGCAGAGAGAGTTCAGTCATTGTCAGTGCTTTCATATGCTTCTACAATTTTTGTTACCAGTTTGTGTCGGACGATGTCCTGCTTGCCCATGCGCACAAAACCTATACCCTCTACAGAGGACAGTATGTCGAGCGCCTCTATCAGGCCGCTGCGCACGCCACGGGGAAGGTCCACCTGCGAGGTGTCGCCCGTGACAATCATGCGGCAGTTGTGACCCATGCGGGTGAGGAACATGCGCAGCTGTGCCGTAGTGGTGTTCTGAGCCTCGTCGAGTATCACCACGGCATCGTTCAGCGTGCGGCCTCGCATGAAGGCCAGCGGGGCTATCTGCACTATGTTCTGCTCCATCATCTCACGGAGCTTCTGTGCGGGTATCATATCCTCCAGCGCATCGTAGAGAGGCTGGAGATAGGGATCTATCTTGTCGCGCATGTCACCTGGCAGGAAACCCAGTTTCTCCCCCGCCTCCACTGCCGGACGCGAGAGGATGATGCGACGGCAGCTCTTCTCCTTCCAGGCCTTCACAGCGAGGGCTATGGAGAGATATGTCTTGCCCGAGCCGGCAGGACCTGTGACGAAGGTGAGGTCGTGGTGCTGGAAGGATGTTACCACAGAGCGCTGGTTGTCGCTGCGAGGGATGATGGGACGGCCGCTCATGCTGTAGAGGATGGCACCCTTGGAGCCTCCCTCGCTCAGCTTCTCGCCTCGCGATATCTTCACCACGTCGTCCTCCGTAAGGCGGTTGTAGGTCTGCGTGTGGAGGATGAGACCCTGAAGATGCTTCTCGAAGGCCGACATCTCTATCTCGTCGCCCATCACATGAAGCACGTCACCACGGGCCACGATACGCAGTTTCGGGTAGAGCGACTTGAGAAGCCTCATGTTGGCACCGCCTACACCGTAGAATATCTGGGGGTCGGCATCTTCAAGTGTCAGGTGTTTCTCAATCATCTGTGCTCTGCGATTTCATTTTTTCGGTATTCTCCCTGGCCATGCGCACGTAGAGGCTGACGTAGGGGTCGTCGAGGAAGCTCTGCGGAGCTCCCAGCACGATGGCCTCTATCTCGGGAGTCATCAGGGGGAAGTCGTAGGCGGAGGTCATTATCATGAAGATGCCGGGGCCCAAGACGTTCCTGTAGTTGGCCTTGATGAACTTAGCCACCAGACGCTCCGTAATCTGCTGGATGCGCAGCGTCTCAGCACTGAGCATACGCACTATCTCGTCGTGGTCGTATCCCTCCATGATGAGAGCCGACTCCCTGTGGGGGATGTCGCTCAGGAGACCGTCCATCACGCCCTTCTGACGGATGAAGGAATAGAGCGAATCGTTAAGCGGCGTGCCGCTCAGGCGCTGCTCCTCAGGGGAGAAGTCGAGATGTATCTCACCCTCCTCCAGCACCAGGGGCATCAGGCTCTCGTTGTCCACAAAGAGATGGGCGAAGAGCGTGCTGTCGAGCTTGCCTGAGAATTCGAAATGGCCGTGATGCACCGTAGCGCTGTCTATATTGACAAGCGTCTCGTCGGCATAGCGCTTCAGATAGAGCTTGCGTCCGTCCAGATTGTCGATACGGCTCTCGCCTATAATCCTGTAGCCGGACCCGGAATGACAGCTGCACAGAAGAAACAGGAGAAGACAAAGGGGGAACCAGCGAAGGCTCATGGCAGGCGTGCGTCTCATCATTCCACAATAACGAACAGGTCCTCATCCTCGCGATGCATGAAATATTTCTCGCGGGCGTATTTCTCAAGCGTCTTACCGTCTGCGAGGCCGTTAAGGGCACGGGTGTCCTTATCGTAACGCTCGCGGTAGGCGCCTATTTCCTTCTTCAAATCCATGATGTCCTTCTGACGCTCATGACGGTGGAGTATGCTGTTTTCATCAAGAAAACCCACCACTGCCACGATAATCGTGAGCACGAAAAAATATTTGTATCTTCCTATGAAAGACCAGATGTTGCTGAGTTTATGCATTTCCTTATATTATTTTCATCGCAAATGTACGAAAAAAAAGAGTGTCAAGACAACGAAAGCAGTTTGTTTTTTGCTCAACTTTTATTTTTTTTGTACATTTGCGGGGAAAATCAGAAAAACGACTATGGAAGAATACATTGTTTCGGCATTGAAATACCGTCCGCTGACGTTTGATTCAGTGGTGGGACAGCGTACGCTGACCACGACGCTGAAAAACGCCATACAGACGGGAAAACTGGCCCACGCATATCTCTTCTGCGGACCGAGAGGCGTAGGCAAGACCACCTGCGCACGTATCTTCGCCAAGACCATCAACTGTCTCACCCCGGATGCCAACGGAGACCCCTGCGGCACCTGCGAGAGCTGCAAGGCATTCAACGAAGGACGCAGCATGAGCATACACGAACTGGACGCAGCGTCGAACAACTCGGTGGACGACATACGCGAACTGTGCAAGCAGGTGCAGATACCGCCCCAGATAGGAAAATACAAGGTGTTCATCATCGACGAGGTACACATGCTGTCGGCATCGGCTTTCAACGCCTTCCTCAAGACGCTGGAGGAGCCGCCATCGTATGTCATCTTCATCCTCGCCACGACGGAGAAGCACAAGATACTGCCCACGATACTGAGCCGCTGCCAGGTGTATGACTTCGCACGCATGACAATGCAGGGCATCGTGGACCACCTGCGCTACATAGCCCGGAAGGAAGGACACAAGGCAGAGGACGAAGCCCTGCACCTGATTGCCCGCAAGGCAGACGGAGGCATGAGAGACGCACTGTCCATCTACGACCAGATGGTGGCGTGCTGCAACGGGGAACTGACCGCACAGAACGTGAGCGAGGCGCTGGGAGAGCTCTCCCTGGACCGCTATTTCGAGATGACGGACCACTTCCTCAAGAAAGAGGTGCAGCCCTGCCTCATACTCCTCAACGACGTCATCAGCGAGGGATACGAGGGAGGCAATTTCATGAACGGGCTGGCATCGCACCTGAGAAACCTGCTCGTGGCACGCGACAAGGACACCCTGCCCCTGCTGGAAGCTACGGAGGCCATACGTGCCCGCTACGAGGAGCAGGCTGCAAGGTGCAACGTCAGGATGCTCTACAAGGCACTGCGCATCTGCAACGACTGCGACAACGCATACCGCAGTTCGCGCAACAAACGCCTCTCGCTGGAGATAGCCCTGATAGAGTGTGCGCAGATAGACCCCGATGCGCCTGACGGTGGGCTTCGGCCCAAGAAGATAGCCCCCTTCTTCTCGCAACCGATGGCTGCGGAAAGAAAGCAGACCCCTGCCGCTGCTTCACAGAAAGAGCAGAACACAGCCGCTGCACCCAGACCGGCAGCACAGCAGCCCCAGCAGGCAAAACCCGCTGCACCGCGAATGCGGCTCTCTGCGCTGGGACCCAGTATGAGGCTCGCCACCCAGACACAGGCCGCTCCCGCACAGACGGCAGCGACGGAAAACATACAGGACGGAGGAGAGGCGACAATACTGACAAACGACGAGCTCATCCGTCTGTGGTTTGAATTCATCGCAGACCTGGGCAAGGAGGACAACGCCCTGGCCATGCGCATGCAGCAGATGCAGCCTATAGTGACGGGTCCCCACTCATTCTCCGTGGAAGTGCCCAACCCGCAGGTGAAGACATACCTGCAGCAGGTGTCATCAAAGCTGTGCCAGTTTCTCAAGAGAGCGCTGATATGCCCCACAATACTGATGGACATAAAGGTGGCTGAGGTGACGAAGGTGCAGAGGAGCACATCGAAGAAAGAGATATACAGACGATATACGCAAGAGAACTCTGCGGTGCAGCTTCTTGCGGAGGAATTTAAACTGGCAATCGAGTGATGCATCTTCTCTGGAAACTTCTTCGCAGACACCTCTCACCGGGTCAGATAACAGGTTTCTTCATCGCCAACCTGCTGGGAATGCTCATCATACTGCTCTCCCTGCAATTCTACGAAGACCTGGCTCCCGCCCTCCAGGGTGAAGACGGAGTGCTGCCTGCCGACTATATCATGGTGTCGAAGCGCGTGGGAGCATTCTCCTCCACACCTATGGTGTTCTCGCAGGAAGAGCAGGAAGACCTCGCCCGACAGCCGTTTGCCAAGCACGTGGGAGCGTTCACGGCATCGAGATACAGAGTGAAATGCCAGGTGGGACTCAACGAGATACGCTTCTCCTCGGACATGTTCTTCGAGAGCGTGCCCGACCGCTTTGTGGATATCAGCAGGAAGCACTGGCAATGGAGCGAGGGAGAGGCCGTGCCCATCGTGCTGCCCAAGTCGTATCTGGCGGTGTATAACTTCGGTTTCGCACAGAGTCACAGTCTGCCGAAAATAGGAGAAGGACTTGCGGGAATGATTGACGTGGATGTGGAACTCATCGGACAAGGACGCAGGGATGTCCTCCCGGCACGCCTCATCGGTTTCTCCTCACGGCTTAACACCATACTGGTGCCGGCATCCTTCATCGAATGGAGCAACAGCGTCTACGGCACAGAAGGTCCCGACCTGCCTTCGCGGCTGATAATGCAGGTGGACAATCCTGCCGACGAGCGTATCGTGACATACGCAAAACAGAAAGGCTACGAAATAGACGAGGACAAACTGCAGGCGGGCAAGACGATGTATTTCCTCAAGGTGATAATCGTGATAGTGCTTGCCGTGGGTGTGCTGATTTCAGCACTTAGTTTCTACGTGCTGATACTGAGCATCTTCCTCCTCGTGCAGAAGAACCAGGAGAAGCTGCAGTCGCTGCTGCTGATAGGTTACAGCACAGCAAGAGTGGCTCTCCCCTACCAGTGTCTCTGCATCGGAGTGAACCTGCTGGTGCTGACGGCAGCCCTCGTCATCACATACGTAATACGCAACCAGTATATGGAGCGTCTGTGGCAGATGTTCCCCACCATGCAGGAAGGTTCGCTCATGACGATGACGATTGCCGGGGGGGCGATATTCATCCTCGTCAGCGGCATCAACACAGTGGTGATATACCGTAAAATGCAACAGCTTTGGAAACACTCCTGACACTATACAAAGAGCTGTTCGGATGCGAACCGTCCAGGACAGAAGCCATCACGGGCAGCGGAAGCAACCGCTCCTATTACCGTTTCTACGACAAGGCAGGAAAAAGCGTCATCGCCTGCCGGGGCACCTCGGTTCACGAGAACCACGCCTTCATATCACTGGCCCGACATTTTGCGGATAAGCATCTGCCCGTGCCCGCTGTACTGGCTGCAGACGAGGCAGAGGAGCATTATCTGCAGGAGGACCTCGGGGCAAGGAGCCTCTTCGATGCACTGCGCAGCGGAAGGGAATCAGGCGGACACTACAGCGAGGAAGAGACGGGCCTCATCAAGAAGGCCATGCGTATCCTGCCGCATGTGCAGGTGGAGGGAGCAGAGGGGCTGGACTTCTCAGTGTGCCATCCCGTGGCGTCGCTCGACAGGACGGGAATACTCTTCGACCTGAACTACTTCAAATACTGTTTCCTCAAGACCACATCCGTGGAATTCGACGAATACCGTCTGGAGAAGGATTTTCAGGATTTTGCCACAGATCTGCTCTCACAGAGCTGCAGCATCGTCTCCTCGCCCACATTCATGTACCGTGACTTCCAGGCCCGCAATATCGTGCTGGACGGGAACGACGAGCCTCATCTCATCGACTTCCAGGGAGGACGGAAGGGACCTATGCAATACGACGTAGTGAGCTTCCTGTGGCAGGCCTCTTCACGCTTCCCCGACACACTGAGGAAGGAATGCATCGGGACATACCTCGATGAACTCTCTGCCGTGACGGGCATCGCACGCGACACAGTGTCCAAGAATTTCATGGAGAGCCTGCCGCTCTTCGTACTGTTCCGTCAGCTGCAGGTGCTGGGTGCCTACGGTTTCCGGGGACGCTACGAACGCAAGCAGCATTTCCTGGACTCCATACCTCCCGCACTAGACAATCTCAAACAGATACTCCCAGAGTGTCCTTATCCATATCTGCATGATACGTGTTTACAGTTTTTCCTATAAAAAAGGCATTCCCGAGGATGTGAGCGGCAACGGAGGCGGCTATGTATTCGACTGCCGGGCAACGCACAATCCCGGACGATACGAAGAATACAAGACGCTGACCGGTCTTGACGAACCCGTAATACGCTTTCTCGAAGACGACGGTGAGATACTCACCTTCCTGAAACATGTGTATTTCCTGGCCGACACACACCTCGCACGCTATATCGAACGGGGATTTGAAGACCTGATGTTCTGCTTCGGATGCACAGGAGGGCAACACCGCAGCGTCTATTGCGCAGAACACCTGGCCGAGCATCTCAATGAGAAGTTCGGAGTAGAGGTGATGCTATGCCATCGCGAAAGGGGTATCACCCGCGTGCTGCCAAAGCGCGAATAAAGTTCTCTGCCTCAGCAAGCGTTTCCTGCTTGCCCACATCCATGAGTTGCAGGCTGTTGTCCACCACGCCCCGCACCTTCATCTCAGAGGCAAGAGACAAGTAGAAATCTATGACGGGAAACTTCTCAGGCCATTCGTCCATCAACGGGAAGGCAGAGGAGTCTATCTGGTGTATGCCGCTGAAAGCAAGCGGACGCAACTGGCTGAAATCACAGACACTTCCGGGATGCGAGACATATTTCACCTCACCTGTGGAGATATTGGTCCATCCCTGCAGGTTCATCTCGTTGTCGAAGAGCAGATACCTGGATGTCTTGCGCTCAGAAAGCAGCAACGTGGCAGCTGCTCCGTCGCCCTTCTCATAGAAAGCTTTCAGGTCCGCATTCGAGAGTATGTCGCAGTTGTGAATCAGCACTCTTCCCTCTCCCAGCAGAGGACGCGCCTTGCGTATGCCGCCACCCGTCTCCAGCAGCGCTTCACGCTCGTCGCTGAAGAGGATGTCCATCCCCATCGGGTGCTCTCTCACCCACTCCTCTATCATGTCGGCAAAGTGATGCACGTTGATGACAACACGTGTCACACCGATACTTCTGAGCTTCTCCAGCTGATGCTGCAGGAGCGGTTTGCCCGCCACTTCCACCAGCGCCTTCGGCATGCGGTCCGTCAGGGGTTTGAGGCGTGTGCCCAGCCCTGCGGCAAATATCATTGCCTTCATCTCTCGTATCTTAAAAGACGCTCCTCGGCAAACTGCTCCCACTTGGTGTCGGGACGTCCCCAGTTGGCATAGGGATGAATGGAGATGCCGCCACGGGGCGTGAAGAATCCCGTCACCTCGATGTACTTGGGGTTCATCAGTTTCACGAGATCCTTCATGATGGTGTTCACACAGTCCTCATGGAAGTCCCCATGATTGCGGAACGAGAAGAGATACAGTTTCAGGCTCTTGGATTCCACCATGAGTTTGTCGGGTATGTAGGAGATGCGTATCTCAGCGTAGTCGGGCTGCCCTGTGATGGGACACAGCGTGGTGAATTCCTCGCAATTGAGGCGCACCCAGTAGTCGTTGCCCGGATGGAGATTCCCGAAGGCCTCCAACACATCCGGGTCGTAGTTCTGACTGTAGCTCACCTTCTTGCCCAGCGAGCGCAACTGTTCTTTTTCCCTATCTCTTGAACTCATATTCTGTTTCCGTTTTTATAGTTTCAGTATTTTATCGTAATTCATGTTCATGTGCTTTCCGATGGACGTGATTATCAGGGCTGCTCCCTGCCGCTTTGCTTCCGCAAGCATTATCTCGGCCATTATCCCGGAATTCGTGTCATCGAGGTGACTTACCGGTTCGTCGGCCAAAAGGAAATCGAACGGCTGACAGAGAGCACGTATCAGCGCCACACGCTGCTGCTGGCCGAAGGACATGTGTCCGAGCCTCTTGTCCATACAGGAGGCTATTCCCATTGCGTCGAACCATTCCCTTATCGTATTCTCCTCCTGGAAGTCCGTGAGCTGGTTTTTTATCATCACATTCTCCATCGCAGTGAGTTCGGGGAAGAGGCGCAGCTCCTGAAACAGCTGGCTCAGGTGATTACTGCGCAGGTCCACCCAATCGCTGTTGCTGTGCTCCCGTATGTCTCTGCCGTCGAAAAGAATACGGCCGGAATAGTCCTTCCTATAGCCGTAAAGGAACGAGCACAGGCTGCTTTTGCCTGTACCGCTCGCGGCTTCGACGAGATATGTCCTGCCGCGTTCTACAGTGACTTCCTGAAGCCACACCTCGCTCTCGATATCCGTGCGGGAAGTGAAGACTTCAGGAAGTACGTTTTGCAGATGTATCTTATCCACTCTTCTTACTTAAGTACTTTCACCTTGTAGGCGAAGGAACGGTCCTGCCAGGGCATCTGATATTCCTTCAGAGGCCATGCGCCCCAAGAGTTTACACAACCCACACCAAACTGCTTCTGCTGCACCTGAGTAACCACATAAGGACGGGGTGTCAGGTCACCTGAGTGATGCTGCACGGAACCCTTGTCCATGCCGTCGTCAAGGTCGGAAGGCAGATAGTTGAGCGAGCTGCACTCCATCGTGACATCCTCCTGTCCGTCCACAGCCACAGGAGTGAACTGCAGACCACGACCGGCAACATTCACAACAGCCCATGAACGTATGTCGCAATGGTTGCCGCTCTCCTGAGGACGGATATAGCCGAAGTATTCATCAGCCACCTTTGCCGTCTGCACTGCGAGAGGCATGCAGTCCTTGCGGTCGCAATAGGTCTCCACAGGACCGCGACCGTAGTATTTCACAGTGTTGTACTCCTCGGGCATTACCCACTGCATACCGTAGCGGAACATCTGAGGCTTGCGCTCTGCATTCTCATCGACATCCATCGTCTCCTGCACGATTACCTCGCCCTTCGGAGTGAGAGTGTAGATGACGGTCAGTTTGGCATCAATACCCTCGAAGCGGCTCTTCACGCAAATGCTCTTTGCCACATCCTCGCTGATGACGCTGATGCTCTCCACTCTGCGTCTGGGTGACTTCCATGCACGGAACTCACGCTGCAGACCTGCACCGAAGTCGTTGTCTGTGGGAGCACGCCAGAAGTTGGGGGTCACAGAGAAACCTTCCTGCAGGAGAGCCTTGCCGTCTGCATCCAGGAAGTCCAAATCACCTGTTCTGCGATTCACTGTGATGGAAACACCTGCTGCAGAGAGTGTGTAGCAAGCCACCATCGAGTCAACCTCCACATCGGCACCCTTGCCGTTGCCCTTGGCCTGAGCCACAGTGGGGAACTGGTACTTATTCATCACAATCTGCTCCTCCGCCACGGGATAACCTGCTGAGAGCAGTCCGAGAGGACGAACGGTCTCGAAGCGTACATTCAAGAGCACTTCCTTGTCGGCATACTTCTTCGCAATCTTTTCAATAGGCTCACCGTTGATACCGACAGACGTCGTCTGCTGAGCGGGAAGAGTGAGATTATCGTACGACTGGCTGTCCACCACCTTGCCGTTCACCACTGTCTCAATGACAAGACGCAAACCATCGGCACCGGTGAAGAAGCGCTCGTTGTAGATATCAATGCTGCCCGGTGTGAGCGAGAGGCGCTTCACCCAGAAGTCCTGATAGTAGTGGCGCACCTCGTAGGCGTGGGGATTCAGTGAACGGTCGGGAGCTATGACACCGTTGCAGTTGAAATTATGGTCGGAAGCGGGATAACGGCCCTCGTCGCCGCCATACATCCAAATCTGCTTGCCGGTCACCTTGCTCACACCGCGAATACCCTGATCCACGAAGTCCCAGATGAAACCGCCCTGATACTTGGGGTACTTACGCACGAGGTCCCAATACTCCTTGAATCCGCCCATCGAGTTACCCATGGCGTGAGCGTACTCACACTGGATGAGAGGACGGTGCTTGGAATCGTCCTTACAGTAGCGCTCACACTGGCCGTAGGAAGCGTACATCGGGCAGTAGAGGTCCGACTTCTTATTCATATCGTCGTAAGCCTGCTCGTACTGCACAATACGTGTGTTGTCCATTTCCTTTACACGGTCGAAGGCGGCCTCGAAGTTGTCACCGTAGCCGCTCTCGTTGCCCAGGCTCCAGAAGATGATACTGGGATGATTGCGCTGCACATTCACGTTGTTCTCATTGCGCTCCACGATGGTCTGACGATAGCGTGCATCCTGAGCCAGACGACGGTCGCCATAGCCCATACCATGGCTTTCGAAGTTGGCCTCGGCACATACGTAGATACCGTATTCGTCGCAGAGGTCGTACCAACGCGGGTCGTCGGGATAATGACATGTGCGCACAGCGTTCATATTGAGTTCCTTCATTATCCTGATGTCCTCAATCATACGCTCCACGGAAACGATATAACCACCGTCGGGATCCAGTTCATGACGGTCGGCACCCTTGATGAGGATAGCCTTGCCGTTGAGCAGCACCTGCGAATTCTTTATCTCGATGTGGCGGAAGCCCACCTTCTGGGGAATCACCTCCGTCACCCCGCCCTTGCTGTCGAGCAGCGATGCGGTGAGTGTGTAGAGATTGGGCGTTTCTGCTGTCCAGGGCTGCACGTCCTTAACAGCCTCACTGAGCTTTGTCTTGTCGCCGCTCACCTTCACCTTCTTCTCCCACAGCGTCTTGCCGCACTTGCTCTTGAGGGCAAATGCCAGCGTCCTGCCGCTCGCACCCTTTGTGTCCACCTCGATGGCGAGCAGTCCGGTCTCACCGTTCAGGTCACCGTTGAGACGCAAGTCCTCGATGTGGCTCTTGGGACGGGCATAGAGGTACACCTCGCGGGAGATACCCGTGAAGCGCCAGAAGTCCTGATCCTCACCGTAACTGCCGTCGCACCAGCGCATCACCTGCATTGCCAGCAGATTCTTCTTACCGGGAGTGACATAGGGGGTGATGTCGAACTCAACTGTCGACTTGGAGTCCTCAGAATAGCCTACCTCCTTACCGTTGGCCCACAGCTGCAGGTTGCTAGTGGCAGAACCCACATGCATGATAATCTGCATACCCTTCCACGCGGCCGGTATCTCCACCTGACGACGATACGAACCCGTGTAGTTGTTCTTCTCCTCAATATAGGGAGGATTGGGTGCGAACTGCGTAGACCATGCATATCCTGCGTTGCGATAGATACGGTCACCGTAGCCGTTCAGTTCGAAAAGACCGGGCACAGGGAAATCCGTCCACTGAGAGTCATCATAAGAAAGTGAGTAGAAACCCTTGGGAGCCTTGTCGTGGTCTTTCACCCAGTTGAAACGCCACTTACCCTCCAACGACATATAGCGGTCGCTCTGCTTCTTGCAGCCTTTCTCTGCAAGGGCATCGGTCTCATAAGCGAAGAACGAAGTGTGCATCGGAAGCGTACCGACACGATTCACTGACGGATCCATCCAGCACGGAGCCTTGGATGAGGGTTTACCCACAGTGTTTAGCGGCATCCACAAAAGGGATGACAGGGCCAGAAAGAAGATTTTTTTCATAGTATAGTACAGTATTGTAATGTTTTTTATGTCTATTGCTGGACAAATATAGGAAAAAATTGTAACTTTGCGCAACAAAGCGCGATACAATGATGAAAAAATACGCAAAATATGTTCCACAAACCGCTATTACGGCATTTGTTTTGCTGTTAACAGCGATCTTATACCTCTCCGAAGGCGATATGATGTGGCTTGCGCAGGAGCAATCGCTGTGGCTGCCCACTAAACCCTTCCTCAACAGTATGATGCGTCTGCCAGGAGGACTGCTGCTGTGGCTCTCCTGCTGGTGCACACAACTCTTCTATCACCCCTGGATGGGATGCCTCGCTCTGCTCCTGCTGTGGACCGTCATCATGCTCGGGGTGCAACGCATCTTCCGTCCCCAGGGATGGATGCGCCTGCTCACCCTGCTTCCCGTCATCGCTCTCGCAGCCACAGTGACGCAGAACGGCTACTGGATATATTACATGAAGATGCCGGGACTGCTCTTCGTTCCCTCGCTGGGTACAGCCCTCGCTGTCATCATCGCATGTCTGGCGCGTTCGCTTCCCGGAAACCGTTATCTGCGACTATTCGCCATCGTCTTCACGGGGTTCGTGACATACCCGTTCATGGGAGCATGGAGTTTCCTTGCCGTACTACTTAGTTGTCAGTCGCTCTGGGATTTAGTGGCCACCGCCTCAACTGTTGCTATAGCACCGCTCATCTACTATCGCACGATGTATGCAGAGACCATGCTGAAGTATATGTGGTCCACAGCCCTCCCCTCCTACCGCTATGGAGACAATACATATTTCTGGCCCTACCACATACCTTACTACGGTATGCTTCTGGGCTTCCTGCTCTGCCGGGCATCACGATGGCAGGAGACTTTCCAGAGCCTTAAAATGAAGCGTCTGCCCCTCATCCTCGCCCTTGTGGCTGTGGCAGGATACAGCGCTGCGCTGTACAAACTGTGGTATCGCGACACCAATTTCTCCAAAGAGATACGTATGCAGCTCGCCATGGAGGAGCGCGACTGGGAAGCCGTGCTGCGCATCTACAGAGAGAAACCCTCTGCATGGGGACACAAGGAGATGCCCGTGACACGTATCATGGTGATGTGCAAGAATGTGGCTCTCCTGCGCCTGGGACGTGCCGGTGACGAGATGTTCACTTATCAGGACGGTGCAGAACTGCAGCACGCCCCGTTCCCTGTGAAGATGACGCAGGTGGGCGGCAAGATGATATACTACGAAGTGGGCAAGGAGAATTTCTGCACCCGTTGGAACATGGAGGATGCCGTGGAGTTCGGTTGGCGTGTGAGCCACCTGAAATACATGACGAAGGCAGCTCTCGTGGAGAGCGACTGGGGCGTTGCGGCAAAGTATCTGCGCCTGCTTGAGAAAACGATGTGGCAGGGCGACTGGGCCCGCAAGTACAAACCCTTTGTAGGAGAAAAGAAGAAATGCTGGGACGACGAGGAACTCGGTTTCATCATGCGTCTCCTTCCGGGAGGAGACCGTCTCGACGGCGACAAGACGCTCGTGGAGATGTATCTCCTGCAGACATTCTCCCACGGCATGGGTGCCGACAAGAACTATGCCGAGCTCACTCTAATGTGCGCCCTTATCATGCAGGACATCGACCTCTTCTGGCCGCGTTTCTTCCGCTTTGCCTCTCTCATAGGTGACAGCCGCATGCCAACCCACTATCAGGAGGCCGCATACCTCTACGGCAATCTGGAACCCGGCAAGGTGGACATCAGCGGTATGCCCTTCGACGAGAGCGTGAAGCGTACCTACTATGATTTCTGCAAGTACAACCAGCAGCTGGGCCCCAATATGAGCGAAGCCGAAAAGGCGATACGCTTCCGCCCCATCTTCGGTAAAACATTCTATTATTTCTATTTCCTTGTGCGCAATGTCAAGACTAACTAATCTGCTGCTTTTCCTCGTTCTGCTCTCTGCCTGCACGGCAAAGCTGCCTACGGAATATAAGGAGACATCCGATCCCCTCACCGTCTATCCCGACTACATGGGCGTCACGGTGCCCTGCAACATGGCTCCCCTGCATTTCTCCATAGAAAACGAGGGCGACGACTACGTCACTATCCTTTATGCCGGAGACGAGCGTCTCGTGCTTGCCGGTCAGGACGTATGCCCTTCTCTCAAGGAGTGGCGGAAGCTCGTATGCAAGGGAGACATCAGCGTGCGTGTATTCATACAGCAGGACGGCAATTGGACAGCCTACCAGCCGTTCCCCGTCTACGTGTCGTCCGACAGCATCGACCCCTATATCAGCTACCGTCTCATCTCGCCCTCCTATGTGGCATACGAGAATCTCACGCTGCAGCAGCGCTGCCTTGAGAACTACGACGAACTGCTCATCTACGGCAACATGATTAATTCCCCTGAGGAAGACGGTCAGTGTATCAACTGCCACTTCACACAGGGAGGCAATCCCGAGCGGTTCCAGTTCCACGTGCGCCAGGGCATGGGAGGCACCGTGATAGCCAACGACGGCAATATAAACAAGGTGGACCTAAAGGTGGAAGGTTCCGTCTCCGGAGGCGTTTATCCCGCATGGCATCCTACGGAGAAACTCATCGCCTACTCCACCAACAAGACGGGTCAGTCGTTCCATACGAAGCATCTCAACAAGATAGAGGTGCAGGACACCTATTCCGACCTCATCCTCTACGATGTAGAGGCCAATGTGGTGCATCCCCTGGAGTGTGACAGCAACGATCTCGACTGCTTCCCTGCGTGGAGTCCTGACGGACGCTGGCTCTACTACTGTTCCGCACACTACGAGCAGCAGGACACCAGTATCGTACGCGACGAGGACATCATACGCAGTTTCCGTACCATGCGCTACAATCTCTACCGTCGTCCTTTCGATCTCGCCACCCTATCCTTTGGTGAACGTCAGCTTGTCTACGATGCCATGAGCGACTCGCTCTCGGCCACAGAACCCAAGATATCCCCCGACGGACGTTGGCTGATGTTCACACGCGGCAGTTACGGTATCTTCCACATCTGGCACGGAGATGCGGACCTCTGCCTCATCGACCTCACAGACAGCACCTTCACGCCCCGTGTGGCTTCACAGCTTAATTCCGACAATGTGGAGGCCTGGCACAGCTGGTCGCACGACGGCCGCTGGGTGGTGTTCTCATCACGCCGCGAGGACGGCAACTACACCCGTCCCTTCTTTGCCCATCACGACGGTAACGGCCACTTTACCAAACCGTTCTGCCTGCCGCAGGACGATCCCGAGTATCATCGCGACCTTCTCTTCTCCTACAATGTGCCCGAATTCATGTCCGGACGCGTGACATATTCACCTCAGGAAATAGCGGATTGTGTCAAAAAGGAAGCGAAAAAAGCAAAAAAGTAACAAAAATCTTCCGTTTATATACTTTTCTTGTGTCTTTTTGTTTTTGTTTCTCATTTTTGTTGTATCTTTGCAGCGTGAAATTTGAAACAAAGTTTGTTTAACCCTATAATATTATTTAATTAGGTATGGACGCAAAAAAAGTTTTGGAAGATTTGAAAAGGCGCTTCCCCAACGAGCCCGAGTATCATCAGGCTGTAGAAGAGGTGTTGGGTACTATCGAAGAGGAGTACAACAAGCACCCCGAGTTTGACAAGGTGAACCTCATCGAGCGCCTCTGCATTCCCGATCGTATTTTCCAGTTCCGTGTAAGCTGGATGGACGACAAGGGCAACATTCAGACAAATATGGGCTATCGTATCCAGCACAACAACGTTATCGGCCCCTACAAGGGCGGTATCCGTTTCCACAAGAGTGTGAATCTGGGTATCCTGAAGTTCCTCGCCTTCGAGCAGACCTTCAAGAACTCTCTGACCACTCTGCCTATGGGCGGTGCCAAGGGCGGTAGCGACTTCTCTCCCCGTGGCAAGAGCGACGCTGAGGTGATGCGTTTCTGTCAGGCCTTCATGACCGAGCTGACCCGTCACATCGGTCCCGACGTTGACGTTCCTGCTGGTGATATCGGTGTTGGTGGCCGTGAGGTTGGTTACATGTTCGGCATGTACAAGAAGCTCACTCACGAGTTCAGCGGTGTGCTCACAGGTAAGGGTCGCGAGTTTGGCGGTTCTCTGATTCGTCCCGAGGCTACCGGTTACGGTACTGTATATTTCCTGCGCGCTATGCTGAAGACCAAGGGCGACACCATCGAGGGCAAGAAGGTTCTCATCTCAGGTGCCGGCAACGTGGCTCAGTATGCTGCAGAGAAGGTGCTCCAGCTGGGTGGTATCCCCATGACAATGAGCGACTCTGACGGTTACATCTACGATCCCGACGGTATCACACGTGAGAAGCTCGACTATATCATGGAGCTGAAGAACGTATATCGCGGCCGTATCAAGGAGTATGCTGAGAAGTATCCCACAGCCAAGTACGTAGCAGGTGCTAAGCCTTGGTTTGAGAAGGGTGCTCAGATTGCTCTCCCCTGCGCCACTCAGAACGAGCTCAACGAGGAGGCTGCTAAGGCTCTCGTTGCAAACGGTGTTATCGCTGTGGCTGAGGGTGCTAACATGCCTACCACTCCCGAGGCTATCCGTGTGCTCCAGGAGGCTAAGCTGCTCTACTCTCCCGGTAAGGCCAGCAACGCAGGTGGTGTGAGTGTCAGCGGTCTTGAGATGTCTCAGAACTCAGAGCGTCTCTCTTGGACAGCCGAGGAGGTTGATGCCAAGCTGCTCTGGATCATGGAGAACATCCACGAGAACTGCGTGAAGTACGGCACAGAGCCCGACGGTTATGTAAACTACGTGAAGGGTGCCAACATTGCAGGCTTCATGAAGGTTGCCAAGGCTATGATGGCCCAGGGTGTTGTCTGAAGCGCAACAATCCAAACAGATATGAAAGAGGGGCATCCGTTCGGGTGCCCCTCTCTTTTTGTTTTTTATATAGTATCAGATTTTATGCAAAGTGGAACAGGGAGTAGAAACCTGTGATGGTGAACACCTGCTTGATTTCAGGCGACACACCTGTGATTGTCACGTCTCCTCCCTTTGCTATTGTTGCTTTACGCAGCATTAGGAACAGTCGCAGGCCGCTTGATGAGATAAACTCCAGGTTGCTGCAGTCCAGCACAATGTGTTTGTCGGCCTCGTCCATCAATGGCTGCATATCCACTGAGAACTGTTGTGAACTCGCTGTGTCCAGACGGCCGTCGAGTACGCCCTTGAGGGTGTCGCCTTCGGAGGTAATTGTCAGTGTCATCATGTGCTTCTCGTTTTATTTGTTTTTTTTACAGATTATTTGTTTCTTCTTTGTATTTCCAATGTGCCGCACATCCGTGCTCTGCCTCGTAGTTCATGCGCTCGGAGCGTATCTGCAGTTCTATCCAGTTGCAGTCGGGCCCCATCACGGTCAGCTGCAACGCCTGATATCCCGAGGGTTTCGGGTGTGTCACCCAGTCTTTAATACGGTCGGGATGTATGCGGTATAGCGACAGTATTATGTTGTATATCTTCCAGCATGTGAGTATCTCGGCATCCATAAAGGGCTCTGTCTTGGGATTCACGTCTCCCAGGGGCTGTGTCTCGGGCAGCGGCATCGGTTTGTAGACGATACGGCTGGCGAAGAGGTCGTACACATCGTCGAACGTCTTGTGGTCGTTGCGCATCTTACGCCAGATGCTGTACACCGACTTCATGCGGTATTCCAGTTCGTATTCCAGACCTATGGCGTCGAGCATTGCCTTTATGGGCAGGGTGAATGTCTTGAACACTATCTCGCACATTGCCTCGCTCTCTGTCAGCAGGCTCTTTATCTGCCTGTAGTCGTCGGGGAAACCCACCTTGATGGCCAGATCCTGCATATCGTGCTGCAGTGCTGAGAGTCCCATGCGTTCCGCTTCTGGTGCGAGGTTGTCCAGGGTATCCCCCACCAATGAGGCATCCCCTGCCTTGAGTGCCTTTACGCGCTCCTCGCAGGCCTTTATCATACTCTGCACGTCCATAATCTTGTGCAAAGGTACGAAAAAAGTTGATTGTGGAGACTATATTGTCTATTTTTATTTAAACAAAAACCTAAAAAACATCAGCCTTATGCCCTCTTACGTCTTTTTGTCCCGCAAAATATCGATGTCCCCCAATAAATAATGCGCTCGTGTTTTGAGCGCATTATTTATTTTCGGGACATCCGGGACATCAAATTTCTGTGCCCCACGGATCTGTCTCTTTATTTCACCTCCTCGAAGTCGGCATCCTGAATGTCAGGGCCTGCCTGGCTTCCACCCTGTCCTGCACCTGCATCGGCACCGGGCTGAGGGCCTGCCTGAGCACCAGCCTGCTGAGCAGCCTGATACATCTTCTGGGCAGCGTTGTTGAGCTCTGTCATAGCAGCGTCGATTGCAGCGATATCCTGAGCCTTGTGAGCGTCGCGCAGCTTGTTGAGAGCAGCCTCCACCTCTGACTTGACGTCGGCAGGAAGTTTGTCACCGGAATCCTTAAGCATGTTCTCCGTCTGGAAAATCATGGAGTCGGCCTGATTGAGCTTGTCCACCTTCTCACGCTCCTTCTTATCGTTCTCAGCATTGGCCTCTGCCTCAGCCTTCATACGCTCGATTTCCTCCTTGGAGAGACCGGAAGAAGCGGTGATGGTGATGTGCTGCTCCTTACCCGTAGCCTTATCCTTAGCGCTTACGTTGAGGATACCGTTGGCATCGATGTCGAATGTCACCTCAATCTGAGGCACACCACGACGTGCGGGAGCAATGCCGTCGAGATTGAACTGGCCTACGCTCTTGTTCTGAGCAGCCATGGGGCGCTCGCCCTGCAGCACGTGGATGGTAACAGCTGTCTGATTATCGGCTGCTGTGGAGAATACCTCAGACTTCTTGCAGGGAATGGTGGTGTTAGCTTCGATGAGCTTGGTCATCACACCGCCCATGGTCTCGATACCCATTGACAGAGGCGTAACGTCGAGAAGTACGATGTCGCTCTTGTCGCCTGCGAGCACAGCACCCTGAACAGATGCACCGACGGCTACCACCTCGTCGGGGTTCACACCCTTGGAAGGCTCCTTGCCGAAGAAGTCGGCAACCAGCTTCTGCACAGCGGGGATACGGCTGCTACCGCCTACGAGGATGACCTCGTTGATGTCTGAATTGCTCAGACCTGCATCGCGCATGGCGTTCTGGCAGGGCACCTTACATGCCTGAATCAGGCTGTCGGCCAGACGCTCGAACTCAGCACGTGTGAGAGTCTTCACGAGGTGCTTGGGCACACCGCCTACGGCTGTGATGTAAGGCAGATTGATTTCCGTAGAGGTGGTGCTGGAAAGCTCTATCTTAGCCTTCTCGGCAGCCTCCTTCAGACGCTGCAGTGCCATAGGATCCTGCTTGAGGTCGATGCCCTCCTCGCTCTTGAAACCGTTGGCCAGCCAGTCGATGATGACCTGATCGAAATCGTCACCACCCAGGTGTGTGTCACCGTTGGTAGAGAGCACCTCGAAGACACCGCCACCGAACTCCAGAATGGAGATATCAAATGTGCCGCCTCCAAGGTCGAACACAGCAATCTTCTTGTCGGTACCGGACTTGTCCATACCGTAGGCCAGAGCAGCTGCAGTGGGCTCGTTGACGATACGCTTCACATCAAGACCTGCAATCTGGCCGGCCTCCTTGGTGGCCTGACGCTGAGAGTCGGAGAAGTAGGCAGGCACCGTGATGACAGCCTCTGTAACCTCCTGACCGAGATAATCCTCGGCAGTCTTCTTCATCTTCTGCAGAATCATGGCAGAAATCTCCTGAGGAGTGTACTGACGACCGTCGATATCAACACGCGGAGTGTTGTTGTCGCCCCTTACTACTGAGTAAGGTACACGAGCAATCTCCTTCTGCACCTGATCGTAGGTCTCACCCATGAAACGCTTGATAGAGAAGATGGTCTTCTTGGGGTTGGTGATAGCCTGACGCTTGGCTGGGTCTCCCACCTTGCGCTCACCGCCATCTACAAATGCCACAATGGAAGGCGTGGTGCGCTTACCCTCGCTGTTGGCAATAACAACAGGTTCGCCGCCTTCAAATACGGAAACACAAGAGTTAGTGGTTCCGAGGTCAATTCCAATAATCTTTCCCATAGTTGTATGTTTTTGTTATTAATTATCTATTTTAACTTAACTCTCGACCGGCACAAAGCCGTCACCCCACTAACAGCAAAGCCCGTGCCAAAATCATCAGCACGGGCCCTGTGTCAGCAAAAAGGTGTCAGAATGTCAGTCTTTGCCGAGTTTTGGCAGACCGTTCGCCTTTATGTATTCTGTAATCTTGGCAGAAAGTTCCTCAGCCAGTTCAGGATTGTCCTTGATGACAGCCTTCACTGCATCGCGTCCCTGCCCCAGCTTGCTGCCCCCGTAGGAGAACCAGCTGCCGGCCTTATTAATAATATTACATGCCACACCGAGGTCGACAATCTCACCCGTGCGGGAGATACCCTCACCGAATGTAATCTCAAACTCCGCCTTGCGGAACGGAGGTGCAACCTTGTTCTTCACCACTTTGACCTTGACGATGTTGCCCACAATCTCCTCACCGTCCTTGACGGATGTGGACTTGCGGATATCGATGCGCACAGAAGAATAGAACTTCAGAGCATTACCACCCGTCGTGGTCTCAGGATTACCATAGGTGACACCTATCTTCTCGCGAAGCTGGTTGATGAAGATACATGTAGTGTTGGTCTTGCTAATGGTAGATGTCATCTTACGCAGAGCCTGACTCATGAGACGTGCCTGCAGACCCACCTTGCTGTCGCCCATATCACCGTCTATCTCAGCCTTGGGAGTGAGCGCTGCCACGGAGTCGATAACGATGATGTCGATAGCCGCAGAGGCTATCAGCTGCTGAGCGATGGCAAGAGCCTGCTCACCATTGTCGGGCTGGGAAACGAAAAGGTCGTCAGCATTCACACCCAAACGCTCTGCATAAGCGCGGTCGAAAGCATGCTCAGCATCAATAAATGCAGCAATGCCTCCTGCCTTCTGAGCCTGAGCAATGGCATGAAGGGCGAGAGTGGTCTTACCTGACGATTCGGGACCGAATATCTCAATGATACGTCCTCTGGGGAAACCGCCCACACCGAGCGCTGCGTCAAGACTCACACTACCCGTGGGAATCACTTCCACCTTCTCCACCTGCCCTTCTCCGAGCTTCATAATGGCACCCTTGCCATAGTCCTTCTCTATCTTGCCCAAAGCCGCTTGGAGGGCCTTGAGCTTGTCGTTATTTGTCGGTTCTTCCTGTTGTTTCTTTGCTGCCATAGTGGTATGCAATATAATTTGCTGTTAAATGTGTATTAAAGTTCGATATCCACGTCGAAGAGTTCGTGCCAAGGCAGTCCCTGCTTGTTGAGCTGCTCCATGAAAGGATCCGGGTCGAATTCCTCCACGTTGTGCACACCGGGCTTTGCCCACTTGCCCGTGAGGAACATCATGGCACCTATCATGGCCGGTACACCGGTGGTGTAGCTCACGCCTTGCATACCCGTCTCACGGTAGGCTGCCTCGTGGGAACAGTTGTTGTAGACGTAATAAGTGTGCTCCTTGCCGTCCTTCTGTCCCCGAATGCGGCAACCGATGGAGGTCTCACCCTCATAGTTCTCGCCCAGGTCCTGAGGATTAGGCAACACGGCCTTGAGGAACTGAAGAGGCACAATCTTCACTTTGACCATTGAACATTGACCATTGGCCATTGAATCGGCAAGAGGAGCCTCATACTCCACCTCGTCAATGCGCGACATACCGATGTTCTGTATCACGTCAAGGTATGTGAGATACTGCTGGCCAAAGGTCATCCAGAAACGGGCACGCTTGATTGTAGGATAGTTGATGACGAGGCTCTCTATCTCCTCGTGATGGAGCAGATATGACTCGCGCGGACCGATATTTGGATAATTCAGAGGCTTGTGTATCTCCATAGGTTCGGTCTCGATGTAGCGACCATTTTCCCAGTAGAGTCCCTTCTGTGTTATCTCACGGATATTGATTTCGGGATTGAAATTGGTGGCAAAAGCCTTATGGTGGTTACCGGCATTGCAGTCCACTATGTCAAGATACTCAATGGCATCGAAATGATGCTTTGCCGCATAGGCCGTGAAGACAGACGTCACACCCGGATCGAAACCGCAACCGAGAATTGCCGTGAGACCGGCCTTCTCGAAACGCTCGCGATAGGCCCACTGCCAGGAGTATTCGAAATGGGCCTCATCCTTGGGTTCGTAGTTGGCTGTATCCATGTAGTTGCAACCGCACTCCAGACAGGCATCCATGATGGTGAGGTCCTGATAAGGCAGAGCCAGATTAATAACCAGCACGGGCTTCCAACTGCTGAGAAGCTGCACCAGAGCGGGCACGCTGTCGGCATCCACCTGAGCGGTCTGCACATTCGTGCCGTATTTCTCGTTGAGCACCTTTGCCAGAGCATCGCACTTGCTCTTCGTGCGGGAAGCTATCATCACCTCGGTGAAGACATCCCTGTTCTGGCACACTTTGTGGGCACACACGGTGGCGACACCGCCTGCACCTATGATAAGAATTCTACTCACTTCGCTAAAAATACCTGTTACGTTATTTAATGTATATGCGATATTCCTTCACACTCTCGGGAGCGCCCTGCTCGGCACGGGGCAGATACTCAAGGGCGGTGACTGTCTGCACGCTGCCCAGGTCGATGTAGAGCAGATGGGGAGCAGCACTACCCTTCTCCGTGCGCCAGTAGGTGCTCTCCTGAAGGTCGAACACCTTGTCGCCCATGTGGTTGCCGCTCTCCTCCTCGGAAGTGGCATACTTCGTCGTCCACGACTCGCGCGAGAGACGCTTGCCGTCCTGACCCTGCAGATATATCTCGGCAATGGCCACGCGGTCGCCCTCCTTCTGTGTGGAGCGACACTCGAGGGCAAGATAGCGACCCTTAACAGGAGCACTGAAGTTGACGGTCTGCCAGCCGTTACCGGCCTTGAAACTGCCGGTAGCTGCAGGAGTGTCACTGTTGAGGTCGGGCTTGTCGCCAATGTTGTTGTGCTTGTTCGACTTCTCCAACTGGAGCTTGTTGAGTTCTGGTTCTGGCTGTCCCCAAACAACAGCCTCTTTAGGACCTACCACATCGAGCACAATGATTTCGTTCTTACCTTTCTTTAGCCAACAACCGGGCACATAGAGCGTCTGCTGTGGGCCGATAGACCAGATACGTCCCATAGCATGACCGTTCACATAAACTTGTCCCTTACCCCATGTCTCGAAGTTGAGGAAGGTGTCGCCCACCTTCTTCAGGTTGAAGTAGCCACGATAGTACCCACGACCGTTCTCTCGCTTGGCGAATTCATCGCTGAGCGGTTTTTCAATCTTGTCGGATTCGAATGCCTTCACAGCCCTGCCATAATCGTCTGAGATAGGAGTCATTGTCCATTTCTTCAGCGTCCACACTGCTTCGTTTCCACATTCGTCGGCCTCTGCGTTGATAACAACATCGCCAACGATGCCCTTGAAGTCCTTAATAGCACGTCCGAAGTTGATGCGCCCCATTGCTTCGACGAGGATGGCCAGTTTCTGTCCCTTCTTTACAGGGGGCAGGGTAAGCGACTTCTCGTTCTTCACACGGTCAATCTTTCCGATATACACATCGTCAATGAACACCTGGGCATAGTCATGAGCCTCCAATGTAAGTGTGCTCTGCACAGGAATTTCAGGGAGTTTAGTCACATAATAGGTCATACCCCAGCCAAGGTTCATCTCTTCAAAAGTCATTGGGCTAATAGCGGGAATGAGGTGCTGGTTGCGATAGAATGGAGCAAACTCTTTGAGTTCGAACTTGGGCACTTCGATAATCCCCATCGGAGCCTTGGGTACAGCGGGCATCTTCTTGCCGTCGTTGTACTTAGACATCATCTCGCGCAGTTCCCAGAACTTGGGCGTGACAAGACCCCACTCGTTGATGGGAGCATCGTAGTCGTAACTCGTTACGTCGGGAGCAAAACCGGGAGAGTTGGCACCGGCCCAGTGGCCGAAAGAGGTGCCTCCGTGAGTCATATACAGAGAGAAACTGATACCCTTCTGCAGCATCTCCTCCATGCCATCCACCATTGCCTTTGCAGGACGGGTCTCATGACGGGCACCCCACTTATCAAACCAACCGCTCCAGAACTCTGAGCACATCTTAGGAGCATTGGGTCGCAGTTCGCCAAGACGACGGAATTGCTGGTCGATGTTGGCACCCGTGCCGAAGTTCATCGTCCAGGTGAGGTCGTCGAGACCGTTCTTCTCGAAATTGCTGGCCCAGTCGCACTGGAAGAGAGCCAATTCCTTGCCGTAGATACCACGCAGACAGTCGCGAATCTCGCTGACATAGGGTTTGTCCTCACCATAAGAACCATATTCGTTCTCCACCTGAATCATGATGATGGGACCACCGTTCTGAATGGTAAGAGAAGATATCTGCTCACCCACCTTCTCTTCAAATATCTTGACACGCTCCATGAAATAGGGGTCGCGCTCGCGAAGCTTGATATCCTTCTTCTTGAGGAGCCACCAGGGCAGACCGCCCATCTCCCACTCCGCACAAACATAGGGACCGGGACGCACGATGACGTACATGCCGTTCTTCTGAGCCAGACGACAGAACTCTGCAACGTCGTTGTTTCCGGAGAAGTCGAACTGACCCTCCTGCTGCTCGTGTATGTTCCAGAAGATATAGATGCACACGGTGTTCATGCCCAGGGCCTTACACATCTGGATGCGATGCTCCCAATAAGGACGCGGAATGCGCGGGTAGTGCACCTCGGCAGCCTTCACAATGAAGGGCTTGCCGTTGAGAAGGAACGTGCCGTTGCCGACGGTGAAAGTACCGGGCTTAGCGGCTTCTGTCGATATACTCGTGAATAGAACCACGAAGAGCAGAAGAATGCGAATAATGCGTGTCATTAATCAATTATGTTTAGGGTTTTCCGAGTACAAATGTATCTATTTTCAACCATATGTCCAAACAATTGTGCGGAAAAGTTGGGTGAAACGAAAAAAAAAGGTAATTTTGCAGAAAAATTAGTGTGCTATGAGTATGTTATCTTGCCCTGAGTGCGGCAAACGAATATCATCTATGGCTTGGACGTGCCCTCATTGCGGCACAGATATCAAAGGACACTTAGTGGAGTGCTCCAATTGCGGCAGCTACATGCTGGACTCACAGGATGTGTGCAAGCAATGCGGGGCAAAGAACGACAGCTATCAGGAACACAGCAGTTCCGAAGAGAAAAAGGAGACCGCTGTGCCGGGCAATGTGAGCAATGGCTCCGGTGGACACGGAGGAGTATGGATAGCCGTAATTCTCGTATTAGCTCTTTGCACTGGCGGCTATTACGGGTACACGCGCTATAAAGAGGAGATTAAAGCGAGAGAGGATGCCGAACGGCAGGCCGCCATGGAACTGGAACTGTCTATACAGAAGGAGCAGGCGCGCCAATGGAAGGCCATTGCCGACTGCGACAGCATAGAACTGCTGGAACGATATATAAAAGAAAACCCGGACAGTAAATTTGCCGGGTTTGCTTTGGATCGTATCGACAGTCTGCGACTTAGAAAGGCAGAGATTCGTTGTCAGGAGCTTGAGCGAAAGGCGCTTCAGAAGGTGCAGGAGCCTGAGGAGCAGCCACAGGATCAAACGGAGCAAACGAAGGAACAGCCCCAGGAGCAGCCGCAGCAGTAGCTACATCAATATTGCGGTCCACAGCCCACGCACGGATGGAATTGAACCAACGGCCGTTGGCCTCACGGGCATCAATGTCAAAACTCACGTGAAGCATCTCGCCTGCCTGGATGTTGAACTGCTGAATCTTGTCTGCGCCAAATACCTCGAACAACATTCTGCGAGCAAAGCGCTCACCCTGAGTCTCAATTACGTAGGAACCTACCTGCCATTCCGAGCCCGTACGCTGGCTCACACCGCTGCGCACCGGGAGCACAGCAATAATCTTACCTATTATTTCCATTGGATGTTTTATTTGTTATTTTCAAATTCGGGCACAAAAGTATAAAATCTCACCGACAAAAACAAGTTATCTCACAAAAAAATCTTATATTTGCGTCCGATATGTGCAATAATATAGAAGAAAACAAACAAAATACTACAAAACAATTATGCTGATTAAGGTTTCAAGCATGGCTCTCTCGAGCCGACTCGCTGCAGCCAGCAAGGTGTTGGCCGCAAAAAATTCCCTCCCAATCCTGGAGTGCTTCCTCTTCGATGTGGCTGACGGGTACATCACCATTACAGCAAGTGATGCGGAGAAAAGTTTCATCACCACCCTGCCCACAATAGAGCAGATAGGCGGCGGACGTTTCTGCGTCTCGGCACGTAAGATGATGGACACCGTGCGCGAACTGCCTGAGCAACCCCTCACTCTGGACATCAACGAGGATAACTATGAAATCAAGGGTTCGCACGCCACCGGTTCGTTCTCCATCATGGGACAGAGCGCTGATCCATACCCCACTCCACGTCCTGTGGGAGACGAGGGCACACGTGTAGTGCTTCCCGCACGCACAATACTCAACGGGCTGAACCGCACGCTCTTTGCCACTGCCAACGATGAGATACGTCTGGTGATGAACGGCGTGTATTTCGATATGCTGGGAGATCACATGGTGTTTGCTGCCACCGACGGTCGCAAACTGGTGAAAGACCTTGTGCAGAACGTTAATCCGGGTACGGAAGGAAGTTTCATTCTTCCCAAGAAGGTTGCCGCAATTCTGCGAGGTACGCTGTCAATGAACGACACTGAAGTAGAAATCCGCTACATGAGCGACCGTGCCACAATCATCACACCCGACATGACAATGCACTTCACACTTATCGAAGGCACTTATCCCAACTATAACGCAGTGATTCCCCAGAGCAACCCCTTCCAGGCCACAATCGACCGACAGGCTCTGGCCAGCGCCCTGAAGCGCGTGCTGGTGTTCTGCAATCAGGCCAGCGGACTTGTAAAAGTGGAACTGAACGACGGTAGTATCCGTCTCACCGGTCAAGATCACGCCTACAACACAAGCGGTGAGGAAATATTGCCCTGCGACTATAACGGCAACCACATCGCCATCGGATTCTCCTGCCAGTTTATGCTGGAAATATGCAACATACTGGAGAGCGACGGCATTGTCATCGAACTGGCAGATCCCGCACGTCCCGGTGTCATCAAACCTGATGTGCAGCCAGAGGGCGAAGAGGTGCTGATGCTGCTTATGCCTATGAGAGTTGATGACTGATTAGCATAACATAGCACATAACAACGTATACTATGGCATTAAAACTGGACAGGCCGCTTATCGTCTTCGACTTGGAAACCACTGGGCTTGACATCGCCACAGCGCATATCATACAGATTGCCTACATCAAGGTGATGCCCTCTGGTGAAGAGATATCCGTGAGCCAACTCATCAATCCCGGAAAACCTATCCCTCCCGAAGTGCAGGAACTGACACATATCACGGACGATATGGTCAAAGACAAACCCACATTCAAGGAAATGGCCTCCAAACTGGAAGCAGAATTCAAGGGATGCGACTTCGCGGGATTCAATTCCAACAACTACGACATTCCTCTGCTCATGGAGGAATTCGCGCGCGTGGGCATAACAATCGATATGACAGGAGTGCGTATGATAGACGCATTCACCATCTTCACCAAAATGGAGCCACGCAATCTTGCCGCTGCATACAAGTTCTACTGCGGGCGCAAGATGGAAGATGACTTTCAGGCACACCTTGCCGATCAGGATACAGCCGCAACATGGGCCGTTCTGAAAGGAGAATTAGAGATGTATTCTGCAGAACATCAGGACGAAGAGAGCCGAGTCCTCCCGCACGACTTGAACGACATACATCAATTCTGCAACCCTTGTAAGAAAGTGGATTTTGCAGGAAAGTTCATCATCCCAGATGGTGGTACTGAACCAATCATCACCTTCGGCAAACACAAGAACAAGACTGTGCGCGAAGTACTGATGTACGATCCCGGATACTACAGCTGGATTATGCAGGGAGATTTTACTCTCAACACAAAACAGATGCTTACAGCGCTGAAACTAAAATATCGTCTTTGAATGTTGAAAGGCAAACATATCGTTTTAGGCATCACCGGTAGTATCGCGGCCTACAAGGCGTGCCTCATAATCCGGCTGCTGAAGAAAGCCGGTGCCGAGGTGCAGGTGGTCATCACTCCGTCAGGCAAAGAGTTTATCACTCCCATTACGCTATCTGCCCTATCCCAGAATCCAGTCATCTCCGAGTTCTTTGCACAGAGAGACGGCACGTGGCACAGCCATGTAGATCTCGGTCTGTGGGCAGACGCCATGCTGATAGCCCCGGCCACAGCGAGCACTATCGGCAAGATGGCACACGGCATTGCCGACAACATGCTGCTGACCACGTATCTTTCCATGAAGGCTCCCGTCTTCATAGCTCCGGCAATGGATCTCGATATGATGGCGCATGCCGCCACTCAGGATAACATACGGATACTGGAAGAACGCGGAGTAAACGTCATAGAGGCTCAAAGCGGCTTCCTCGCATCCACGCTGGAAGGCAAAGGACGCATGGAGGAACCGGAAAATATCGTGCAGCACCTCGACGACTATTTTGCCCAAGCGGAGGGTGACCTGTGCGGGAAGAAGATACTCATCACTGCCGGTCCCACATACGAGAAGATAGATCCCGTGAGATTTATCGGAAACTACTCCAGCGGCAAGATGGGATATGCCCTTGCCGAAGAATGTGCCGGAAGAGGAGCAGAAGTGCTGCTTGTGAGCGGCCCTACGACACTAAAGCCACGGAGCCGTAATATCAAACGCATCGACGTGGAGAGCGCTAGGGAGATGTACGAAACAAGTACCGGACTCTTCCCCGAATGTCGGGCTGCGATACTGTGTGCGGCCGTTGCGGATTTCACCCCCGAAGACACAGCACAGGAAAAAATAAAAAGGGAAGGCAATGCACTTCAGCTCTCTCTCAAGGCGACGAAAGACATCGCTGCCACTCTGGGAAGCATGAAACAAGGCGGACAGGTGATGGTGGGATTTGCTCTGGAGACATGCGACGAACGCCAGCATGCAAAGGACAAACTCGAACGCAAGAATCTGGATTTTATCGTGTTGAATTCACTGCGCGACGAAGGAGCCGGTTTCCGTACCGACACAAACAAGGTGACGCTCATCTCTCGAGAGAAAACCGAGGAACTGCCGCTCATGTCGAAAAAGGACGTTGCCACACATATCGTCAACAAACTGTCATCACTGCTATGAAAAGGCTGCTCTTTGCATTCATCACACTTCTTTCGCTCTCCCTCACGGCAAGAGCGCAGGAATTGCTTGCAAAAGTGACTATCAACTCGCAGAAGATAAGCAACACAAAAGGCCCCGAGGTGTTTGAGGAACTCAGAACGCGCATACAGGATTTCCTCAACGACAAGCAATGGACGGAACTGCAGTTCAAGGAGGAAGAACGCATAAACTGCAGTTTCAACATCACGATAAACAAATGGGCCGACGCTACCAATGACTTCGAATGCACATTGCTCATGAGCAGCACCCGCCCCGTGTTTAATTCTTCCTACAACACAACGGTATGGTCCGTGAAGGACGATAATTTCCATTTCAATTTCCAGCAGTCGGACCAGTTGGAGTTTTCTCCGGAAAACATACACAGTAATCTCGTTGCTATGCTCGCCTACTATGCCTACATGATTATAGGCATGGATATGGAGTCATTCTCCCTGAAAGGCGGCCAGAAGTTTCTGGAGACGGCAGAAGACATCGTCAGCAAGAGCCAGAGCCTGGGATATGAAGGATGGACACCTTTTGACAACTCCAAAAACCGTTTCGGTCTTTTGAACGATTATCTTGACGGTGCGTTGGAAGGTATGCGCATACTCATGTATGAATACCACAGAAAGGGGCTTGACCAAATGACGGAAAACCAGGATAAGGGACGCGAGGCAATACTGAAATCCCTCGATAACCTCGATGCTGCACACAAAGCACGTACAATGTCATCGGTGCCGCAATTATTCACAGAATACAAACGCGACGAACTTATCAATATCTTTTCCGGAAAGGGAACCAGCCAGGAGCGCAACCGTGTCTATGACATTCTCTTCAGCATCGATCCCTCGTCTGCTTCGAAACTGGAGAAGATAAAGAAATAGTTTTTTCCCAATGCTGAAACACTTACATATAGAGAACTATGCCCTCATTGAGCAGTTGGACCTCAAGCTGGATGACGGATTTACTGTCATCACCGGTGAGACAGGTGCCGGCAAGAGTATTCTTCTGGGGGCTATCGCATTATTGCTGGGAGGACGTGCAGACAGTCACAGCATATTGAAAGGTGCAGAGAAATGTACCGTAGAAGCAGAATTTGACGGGTATCACGTTGTAAGAGAAGTCACCGTTAACGGACGTTCCAAAGCATCCATCAACGGAAAAACTGCTGCAATCGGAGATTTGAAATCCCTGGGAGACAAACTCATCGATATTCACTCCCAACACCAGAATCTGCTGCTTTCCAAAGAAGATTTCCAGACGCAGGTGCTGGACATTCTGGAAGGCACCTCCCTGAACGACTACACTCAGGCCTACAATGCCTTTTTGGAAGCGGAAGAGCAATTCAAGAACGCAAAGGAGGCCATGCATCGCAGCCGTGAGGACGAGGAATATCTGAGGTATCAGCTGCAGGAACTGGACGACTTCTCCCCCACTCCCGGTGAGGACGAAACGCTGGACGACGAACTAAGGACGCTCTCCCATGCAGAAGACATAAAAAGCGGACTCTATGAGGCCTTCACTCTCCTGGACAACGACGACAGCGGAGTATTGGACAACCTGCGTCAGGCCAAGCGTGCATTGTCGTCCATTGCAGATGTCTATTCTTCTGCCGAAGAGCTATCGGAACGCATCTCGTCCACTATTATCGAACTGAGCGATATTGCCGACACACTTTCTTCTGAGGCAGATGATATTGACGTCAATCCGCAACGTCTGCAAGAGGTACAGGAACGTCTTGATATGCTCAACACATTGGAACACAAACACCATGTGTCGTCAAGCGAGGAACTCATTACTCTGTGGCAGGACTTGCAGAAGAAGCTCAGTTTCATAGACGATGCGGATGTCAATCTGGAGGAGTTGGAACGCGCTCTGGCCAAAGCTAAGGACAATGCACTAAAGGAGGCGGACAAGCTCACAATGATACGTCGCAAGGCAGCCTCTCTGCTGCATCAGGAGATGGAGACACGTCTTCGCCAGCTGGGTATGCCGAATATACGTTTCGAAGTGATGATTACACGAGGAGATCTGCAACCTACGGGACAAGACCATATCGTGTATCTCTTTCAGGCCAACAAGAATGCACCGCTTCTCCCCATCAGCGAAATCGCAAGCGGCGGTGAGGTGGCCCGTGTGATGCTCGCCATCAAGGCACTTATTTCCGGAAAGGTGGCTCTGCCCACTATCATATTCGATGAAATAGATACCGGCACCAGCGGCCAGATGGCGCAACAGATGGGACGTATCATGCAGGAAATGGGCAAGGAAGGACGACAGGTGATTTCCATCACCCACCTACCCCAAATCGCAGCCTGCGGACAGCAGCATCTCAAAATGTGGAAGCAAGACACAGAGGATGCCACGCGCTCCCATATATCCGTTCTCTCTACAGAGGAGCGTATTCAGGAACTGGCACACATGCTGTCCGGATCGAAAGTCACCAAGGCTGCTATCGAAAATGCTAAATCCCTATTAAACGTCTAACAGACATGCCATCATGAAACACGTTGCTCTTTCCGGAGGTGCAGACAGCGTTTGCCTTCTGCTCAAACTGTTAGAGCAAGGCGAACAGGTGACTGCTCTTCATTGCAATTTTCATCTGCGCGACGAGGAATCCAATCGCGACGAGCAGTTCTGCCGTGCCATGTGTGAACGTCTCAATGTGGAAATCAAAGTAAAGGATTTCGACACCAGAGAGTACGCTGACACATATCATATTTCCATCGAGATGGCCGCCCGGGAACTCAGATACAACTGGTTCGCAGAAGAAACAGACACCATCTATGTGGCACACCACAGAGACGACCAGGCGGAAACCGTTCTGATGAACATCATCAGAGGGACGGGCATAAAAGGATTGACGGGCATCTCCCCGGAGTCAGTTCTCCATCTCACATCGCGCTCTGAGGACGCCCCCAAGTCCATTCTTGTAAAGCGTCCTTTGCTTTCATACACAAAGGAGCAAATCCTCCAGTATCTCGAGGATTGTCATCAGGACTACGTCACCGACTCCACAAATCTTGAACGGGAAGCCCTGCGCAACAAAATTCGTCTGGACCTCATCCCGCAAATGGAGCGTCTTAACCCGAAGGTGAAGGAACACATCTGTCAGTTGGCAGAAAACGCAAACGAAGAACTTCTTGCCAGCGAAACTGCTGCGACATACCATCTGCTCTCTCCCCTCGGTTTTAAACGCAATCAGATAAAGGAAATTGCAGCATACAAGGGTTCAGAAACACGTATCTGGATTTCCGACACACATCGTCTCGTAAAATCCAAAGGAATCATCACATACGAGCAGAAACACATTGTGAGGAAAGAACCCTTCCGCATAGATGCAGACAAGATTAACGGACCGCTGCTCTATCGCAGAGTGAGACCCGGTGACCGTTTCCGTCCGTTCGGAATGAAGAAGGGTACGAAACTCGTGAACGACTATCTTGCCGAACGAGGGGTGAATCTTCTGGAACGTGAGAAAACAATTGTGGCCCACACTCCAGAAGGACAAATCGTCTGGGTTGTGGACCACGAGATTGACGACCGTTTCCGTGTGGACGAATCCACACGGAACGTTCTGACACTTACTTTTTCTTAGGAGCGGCCTTAGCTTCTTTCTTTGCTGCGGGCTTCTTGGCTGCAGGTTTCTTTTCTGCAGGCTTCTCCTCAGCGGGTACTTCAGCAGCCTTCTCCTTTGCCTCATACTTATCGAGACGGGCCTTCAGACGGCTGATTTCGTTCTCCTTCACGCTGAGTTCCTCACCGAGGTTGGCAATCTGAGTATAGAGAGCGTTCAATTCGTCATTCTCCACCTGATCAGAGAACAGATCCCTTACTCTCTTCAGGAAGTCGCCCAGAATGTTCATATAGTTTGTGAAGGCATCAAATGCATTCTCGTAGATGCCGCGATACAAACCGGCAGAAGCAGGCTTCGTGGTCATGAAACGGAAGTTGTTGGATGCCTGCAAGCGGTCCCAGTCGGCTTTGATACGACGGTCCTTACATGCCAGAATACGACCTACAATCTTTTCGTCGTAGAGCTTTGCAAAAGCTTCTCTCTGCATCGTATTGCCGAGCCAGCAACTTGTATCACGCTCCTCGTCGTTCCAGCTCACGGGATATACTATCTCCATAGGAGCTACGGGCTTGTTCTTGGCGAGGATTTCGCTTGGAGTGGCGAACTGTATGCCACGTGCTCTTGCGCAAGCGGGTAATGCCTTGAAGAACTCCAGGATACCAGTGCTCAGAGGCTGGAAGACACCGAGTGCAACGAGTTCCATGAAGATGTTGATGACATCCTCACCCTCGGGCAGTCCGTTGATCCAGTCGCAATACGTATCTGCCGTAATGGGCTGAGAACCAAAGCGCAGGGAGATATCGTCCGAAAGGTTGTAGTCGCGAAGCAGCAGACCCAGACGATTGTCCTGAGCGCAGCTGTACACGAAGTGAGAGCTCTTCCATCCGAGGATGTGCTTTGCACCTTCTGCCATCATACCCTTGAAACCCATATCGGCACAAACGGCACCGATTTCGTCAGAATAGATGAGAGATGAGTTGCGCACCACCTTCGGAGTCTGTCCGAACAGGTCCTTCATCTTCTTTGCCTGACGCTTCACTTCCTCACGGAAGCTCTCCTCGTTGCCGATAGAGGCCAGACCGTGGCTGTAGGGCTCTGCCAGGAACTCAACGCACTTTGTCTCTGCCAACTGCTGCAGCAGGTCAATCACCTCGGGAGCATACTGCTCCAGCATCTCGATGGCAGTACCGGAAAGAGAGAATGCCACCTTGAAACCTTCTCCCGACTTTGCCATTTCCAGCATCGTGGTGAGAGCGGGGATATAACTGTTGCGAGCCGTTTCCTGAATGGCACGCTCATTCTCGTAATCATCGTAGTAGTAGTGGTCCTTACCTATATCGAAGAAACGATATCTCTTCAGGTGTATGGGCTGATGTATCTCGAAATACAAACAAATCTGTTTCATTGCTTTTTAAAATTTAATCTGGTTTATTAAATGTTTTTCACGGCCTCAAGATACTCCCAATTGTCAAACCAGCCACGGCCGATTAGCTGATTGTAACATTCACGTATTCTCAAACCGACCTTCTGCCAGGTGATCTGATCCACTTCCTTCAGTCCCTCTTCTGCGAGATACTGATACAGACTTTCATTGGTGCAGATGCTGTAGATAGCGTCAGCCATTGCGTCGATATCCCAGTAGTCCACCTTGATAACGTTGCTCAGGATCTCACCGCAACCCGACTGCTTCGAAATGATACACGGGCAGCCGCACTGCATTGCCTCCAAAGGTGCAATGCCGAAAGGCTCTGATACAGAAGGCATTACGAATACGTCCGAATTCTTGTATGCTTCGTACACCTGCTTTCCTCTCTGGAATCCGGGGAAATGGAAGCGGTCGGCAATACCTCTTTCCGCTGCCATTCTTATCATGGCGTTCATCATATCACCGCTACCTGCCATGCAGAAACGGATGTTATGTGTGCGCTGCAGCACCTTTGCCGCTGCTTCCACGAAGTATTCAGGTCCCTTCTGCATCGTGATACGTCCGAGGAACGTCACCACCTTCTCGTCAGGAGTCTTGTTGGGCACGATGGCCTGATACTCCTCTGAGAGAGGATAAACGGCGTTGTGCATTGCCACACATTTCTTCGGATCCTGATGATACTGATTTATTACGGTCTGCCTGGTCAGCTCACTCACACACATGATACAGTCGGCATGGTCCATACCGTTCTTCTCTATACCGTAAACGGTGGGATTCACCTTTCCGCGACTGCGGTCGAAATCCGTCGCGTGCACGTGAATACACAAAGGTTTACCGCTTACCATCTTGGCATGCACACCTGCGGGATATGTCAACCAGTCGTGAGCGTGTATCAGGTCGAAATCCTCACTGCGGGCCAACACTCCGGCAATGATGCTGAAGTTGTTGATCTCCTCGTGGAGGTTACCGGGATATCCTCCTGCAAACTGGATACATCCCATGTCGTCCAATCCCTGCAGATAGTTGAAATCTGCATACAGATGGTCGCGGAAGCGGTAGTAGTCGACAGCGGTATGACCCACAAAGCGATCCTTTATGTCGTCATAGTTCTTGTCGCGCCACACCACGGGCACCTGACTCATATTGATGATGTTCAGGAACTTTTCCTCTTCGCCCGAAGGTTTGGGAAGACAGAATGTCGTCTGCACATCGCCCTGAAGGCTCAAGCCCTTTGTTATACCGTAACTGGCAACAGCGAGTCCTCCGTAGATTTTAGGAGGGAACTCCCAACCGAACATTAGTACTTTCATTCTTGCGTTCCTCCCTATTTTAATATTCGTTATACTGATCCAATAGTTTTACAACTCTCATTATCTCGGCTACGTTCATAGCAAACGAGATGGCTCCTCTTCCGTGGAACGGGGGGTTACCGTCGAACAGTTCGGGGATGGTGCCGATGCAGTGGTAGAAGAGTTCCTCCTCATAGCCCACCAGCAGACGGTCCACATAGCTCGCCTTGCTCATTCCGTGAATCTTCAGACAGGCCTCCATATAGAATCCTGCCAGCCAAGGCCACGCTGTGCCCTGATGATATGCGTAGTCGCGCTGCACCTGCGGACCCACGTACATAGGATTGTATCCGCTCGACTTAGGCGACAGGGAGCGCAGGCCCTTCGGGGTGAGCAGCTCTCTCGTACAGAAGTCCAGCACACTCTTTCTCTGCTTCTTGTCCAGAGGAGAATACTCCAGAGCAGCAGCGAATATCATATTGGGGCGCACCAGATAGTCACGATAGCCATCCACGGCGTAGTCGCACAGATAGCCGTGCTCGTTCCAGAACACCTCAACGAAGCTTTCCTTCACCTTGTCGGCAGCCTCCTGGAATTCCTTCACGCACTCCTCTTCGTTCATCTTCTTGCAGACATCCACGGCAAACATCAGTGCATTGTACCACAAGGCATTGATTTCCACCACGTAGCCCGTACGCGGCACGATGGGGCGTCCGTTGGCCGTGGAGTTCATCCAGGTCCTTGCCTTCTGTTTTCCTTCAACATACAGCAGACCGTTTTCCTTGACCTCAATATGGGGATGCTTGCCGGCCAGTATCCACTGTACCATATCGCGCAGCAGCTTTCCGTAGCTCTTGATGCACTTGTCCATGCTCACCATCAGACCGTACTGCTGGATACACCACGCAGCCCACAACAGGGCGTCGGGCATCTCCATCTCCTGGATGTTCACAGCGAGGGGTTTGCCCTTCATGAAGGCCTTGATACCCTTCTGCGCCGTCTTCATCACAGCCTCGTACTTGTCCGTCTCATGATTGGTGAGCGTCAGACCGGGCAGAGACACGAACATGTCGCGTGCCCTGCACTTGAACCAGGGATATCCTGCCAGCACGTAGTCCTCCGTGGTGCGGTGCACGATGAACTGATGTGCACTGTTGACAAGCGTGTTGTAGAAGTTGTCGCGCGGTGTGCGTATCTTCACCTCAAAGTCGGCCAGCTCGGCCAGCTTTGCGGTCTCAATCTCGCTCAGACCTGCGGAGAACACCACGCTCTCTCCCTTCTTGATTTTGAACTCGAAGTAGCCGGGCACATACAGATCCTCATTGGATGCATATCCGCGCTCCTGCTCCTTGGGGTATTCCACTCCTCTGTACCAGTCGGGGCGGTAAACGAACTCGTTCTCCTTGTTGATTTGCATGTACAGATTGGGATATCCTGCATAGAGCTTGCACGAGATACCGTTCTCACAGATGTTGTACTCCCTGTTGGCGGCATAGTTCTCGTGAGTGTACTCCCTCACCGAGCGGAATGCCAGGAAGGGCTGCAGACGCAGCGTGGTCTCGGAGTGACCGTCCAGCAACGTATAACGTATGATTATACGGTTCTCGAAGTGCTGGAACATCTGTTCCCTCTTCAACAACACGCCACCCACCCTGTAGATGGTCGTAGGCACCTGCAGGGAGTCGAATTCCCTGATGTACTTGTGTCCGCGAGGAGCAAAGTTGTCTCCACTATATTTGTGCAGACCCAGATTAAATTCCGCTCCATGCTGTATCACTGTGGCATCCAGCGAGGAGAGCAGGACGTGATTCTCATCGTCAAGCTCCGGAACAGGCACCACTAACAGACCATGATACTTGCGGGTGTTGCAATCGACGATAGTCGAACATGAATAGGCTCCACTGCGATTACTTCTCAGAATCTCCTTTGGAAGGGACTCTTCAAGATTCGTCATCAGAGTCTTGTCAAAACGCAAATAACTCATAAGTTAAGGTTATATAGATTAAATATTTTAAGGTTTCGCCCTCAAATTTACACTTTTTCTCGTAAAGAAATTTGGATAGTCTGCAACAATTTAGTACTTTTGTGTCATAAAACATATTTTAGCCAAGCGAAATGAGCAAAAGAAAGATAGAATTGGAGAAAATTTTGGAACAAATGGCCGAACTTTTCGACACTTTATCTGCTTCTCAACAGGAAGAGCTGAAAGAGCACATTCAAATACACTCATACAAGAAGAACGAACTCTTCTACGGCGAGGGTGAAATGCCCGACACCCTGTACTGTCTTTTGCAGGGAAAAGTGAAAATATTCAAGGAGGGAGCCAGCGGCAGAAACCAGATCATGCGCGTGGCAAATGCCGTGGAGTATTTCGGCTACCGCGCCGCTCTGGCGGGCGAACCGTTCATCACCGCCGCTGCAGCCTTCGAGAACTCCCTCGTGGCAACCATGCCCCTGCGGCTCATCAAGAAATACATGGACGAAAATCCCAAGGTCGGCCTCTTCTTCGTGCGCCGTCTGGCAATAGCGCTCGGACAGAGCGACGAACGCACCGTCAACCTCACACAGAAGCACATGAACGGCCGCCTGGCAGAGAGCCTCATCTTCCTGCGCGACAACTACGGCCTTGAAGAGGACGGATGCACCCTCTCGCTCTATCTCTCGAGAGAGGACCTCGCCAATCTCTCCAACATGACGACGGCAAACGCCATCCGCACGCTGTCCACCTTCGCAAAAGAGAAAATCGTGGCTATCGACGGCAAGAAAATCAAGCTCATCGATATGGAAGCCCTGGAAAAAATCAACCGCCTGGGTTAAGCCTCCCAAAGGGACATCACCTCTTTTATCTTATCCTCCGTGGGGAGAGTGGCATCTATCCAGTGGATGGGCACTCCACGCCTCTCCTCCATTCCCCTGAACCACGTCATCTGCCGCTTGGCAAACTGGTGTATTGCTATCTCCAGACGCGCCACCATCTCCTCGTAGGAGCGCTCTCCGATGCAATACTCCGTCACGTATTTGTATTCCAGTCCGTATCGTATCAGCCTCTCTGCAGGCACCTTCCTGAGAAGTTCCCTCACCTCCTCCACCATGCCCTCCTGCAGCCTGGCGTGAAGTCGCTCCGTTATCTTCTGCCTGCGCAGCTCCCTGTCGATGCGCAGACCTATCGTCAGCGACCGCCTCTCGGGAAAGCGCACGCTGCCCAGTTCGTAGCTCTTGAGCACGCTCTCTATATATAGCCCCGTGCCTCCGCAGAGTATGGGAATCGCACCGCGCGTCTTGATGTCCATATATGCATTCTGGAAGGCGCACTGGAATTCGTACACATTGAACCTGTATCCCGGCTCACATATATCTATAAGGTGATACGGCACGTGCACCTCCTTTCCGTCCTCCCCGTGCAGCACATAGTCGTCCAAATCCTTGCCTGTGCCGATGGTCATACCGCGATACACCATCCTCGAGTCGGCGGAAATGATTTCGCCGCCCCCCAAGCGATGAGCCAGGTGGGCGGCGAATGTGGTCTTTCCCGAGGCTGTAGGCCCCAGGATTGTGATCAAGTCAAACAATTAGCAGTTCTCTGAGAAGTACTTAATTGTGCGAACCATCTGGCTGGTGTAGCTGTTCTCATTGTCGTACCAGCTAACAACCTGCACCTGATAGGTGTCGTCGTCGATCTTGCTAACCATTGTCTGGGTAGCGTCGAAGAGAGAACCGAACTTCATGCCGATGATATCGCTACTAACGATCTCGTCCTCTGTGTAGCCGAAGCTCTCAGTCTGAGCAGCCTTCATGGCAGCGTTGATACCTTCCTTGGTGATGTCCTTACCCTTAACAACGGCAACCAGGATAGTGGTAGAACCGGTGGGAGTCGGAACGCGCTGTGCGCTGCCGATCAGCTTGCCGTTCAGCTCGGGAATTACCAGACCGATAGCCTTGGCAGCACCTGTGCTGTTGGGAACGATGTTGCAAGCACCTGCACGAGAACGGCGGAGGTCACCCTTGCGCTGAGGACCGTCGAGAATCATCTGGTCGCCTGTGTAAGCGTGGATGGTGCTCATGATACCGCTGGCAATGGGAGCGTAGTTGTTCAGGGCAGCAGCCATAGGAGCGAGACAGTTGGTGGTGCAGCTGGCAGCTGAAATCACGTTGTCCTCCTTGGTCAGAGTCTTGTGGTTAACGTTGAACACGATAGTGGGGAGATCGTTGCCTGCAGGAGCAGAGATAACAACCTTGCGAGCACCTGCTGCGATGTGAGCAGAAGCCTTCTCCTTAGATGTGTAGAAACCTGTGCACTCCAGAACAACGTCTACGTTGTTTGCCTTCCAGGGGCAGTTCACAGCGTCCTTCTCAGCAGAGATCTTAATCTCCTTGCCGTCTACGATGATGCTGTCCTCTGTGTACTCTACGGTGTGCTTGCCCTCACCGAACTTGCCGGCGAAACCACCCTGAGCGGTGTCGTACTTCAGCAGGTGAGCGAGCATCTTGGGGCTGGTGAGGTCGTTGATAGCTACAACTTCATAACCTTCTGCCTCAAACATCTGACGGAAAGCCAGACGGCCGATACGACCGAAACCATTGATAGCAACTCTTGTCATAATCGTTTTTGTTTTAATTTTGGTTAATAATATGGGTTAATTCACTTACTTGTTTCTTTCCTTCTCTTGCTTATCCGCAATTGCAGTAGTGTGCGCTCTTACAAGCCGTCATTATCAGGGCCAAAACGACCCCAAATATGATAAATGTAAAGTATTGGCGCACTTTTCCACACTTATTTGTCGCAAAATTACAAAATTCTTTTTATATTCGCAATGTATTTCGCAAAAAAAATCTCAAAAATACACATTTTTATTAACACTAAATTTCAAAATTATGGCAAAATGTAGTTTTCTTCAGGACTTCAAAGCTTTTGCAATGCGCGGTAACGTCATCGACATGGCTGTCGGCGTAATCATCGGCGGCGCGTTCGGTAAGATTGTCACTTCACTCGTCAACGACGTGCTGATGCCCCTCATCGGCATGGTTACGGGCAACATCGACTTCACCACTCTTTCTTATAAAGTCGGCGAGGGCGAGGATGCTGCCGAACTGATGTACGGCAACTTCATCCAGAACACCGTGGACTTCATCATCATCGCCTTCTGTATATTTCTTATGGTGCGCGCCATCACGCGCCTGACCGCGAAGAAGGAAGAGCCCGCAGCTCCCGCTCCCGCTCCCGAACCTTCTGCAGAAGAGAAGCTCCTCACCGAGATCCGCGACCTCCTGAAGGAGAAGAAGTAAGCGTATGGAGCTCGTCCGTTCGCTTTCCCACAACGAGACATTTCTAATGGTGATGGCGGGTATCATGCCCGCCATCCTCCTTGTCGCCTATATCTGCTGGAAGGACCGCAAGCATCCAGAGCCCTTCTGGTGGGTCATCTACGCCACCGTGATGGGATGCGCCTCCGCACTTATCGCCGGCCTCCTTGCCGGCGGCATCTCTCTCCTGCCCTTCTGGGCGCTCATCCCCGCCGGTTCTGTGGCTCACGCCTGGGCCACGGCTCTCTTCTCGGCGGCTGTTCCCGAGGAACTGGCGAAGTGGTTCTTCCTCTACCGCCTCTCGCGCACGAATCCCTATTTCGACGAGCGTTTCGATGCCATCGTCTATGCTGTCTGCATCGGCATGGGGTTTGCAGGCCTGGAGAATCTGCTCTATCTCCTGGGCTCCATTGAGACGTGGCGTTCCGTTGCCATCACACGCGGCATACTCTCCGTGCCGGGTCATTTTGCTTTCGCCGTACTGATGGGCTATTATTTCGGCAAAGTGCATTTTTCGCGCAGCACTTGGAAGCGTATGAAGCTGGCTCCCATGGTGTGGCTGGCTCCCATCGCCGCCCATGCTGTGTACGACGGCCTTTTGATGATGAACCACGACCTCCCCGTTGTCGTCGACGGCATCATTGGCGTCGTCTTTGTCGTTTTCCTCCTCAAGCTCCACCGATTCTCCGGCACCCGCATCAAAAAGCTGGAAGGAAGGTAGGCACAAATATTCGTGTCGCGTCCTTTGCGAAGCAATGGGGCCGAGCGCAGCGAAGGCAATGTCCAGCACCGCGATGCCGAAATAATAAAGCACAGACGATGCCAGGAGACACCGTACAGACGCTCAAAAAACCGATGTCGCGAATGTCGCAAATGTCGCAAAAACAAATTAGGCTACTGATTTTCAGCAGCCTATATTTGTTTAGAGTTTAGGATCACCACCAGCCGTATACCTTGTACACCACCTTGGGTTGGTTTTTGGCATATTCTAAGGCAACTTCCCGTGCTGCATTGATTCTGGCAGTCTCTATTGCCTCTTCTGCTTTTAACAGAGCTTTTTCCATATCGCGCTCATGAGCGGCATTCGCATCCGTGACGGCCTTCACACGTGCTTCGATATTTTTCATCAAAGCCTGTGCCTGTGGGTAGCATTTGGCCTGCGGGTCTATCTGGCACAACAAGCCCATAGCCGCTTCTGCTGCCGGACCAGGATTGGGATCCGCGCTCCATATCGCCTGGGCCTCGTTGAGAATCGTGGCTGCACTGTGATTGATATTCGATTGATACACATTTGTCATCATTGCCGCCACCTCAGAATAGGAATTGCACTCTCTGGGCACGGCAGACAACACGAACAATGCTTCCTCATACTTCCGCCCGGCCACAAGCGCCTTCGCCTCGGCAATAATTGCACTGCTGTTGCTGTTGTAATAGTCAATAATCTTTTTCTTGGATTCTGCTATCAGCTGCTCCAGCTCCGGTGTCACGCGCATGTTCCGGAATGCATTCAATGTGGCCTGAATACCTGTATCGCCCAAACCTTTTGTCATGACCGTCGTCGTGCCGTAACAAACGTTGGACATACCGTCGCCTATGCCCACATTAATCTGCATATTCTGCAAAACCTTGGACGGTGCCGTATTTGTCATCGTCTTATCCAGAAGAGACACTTCCACAGCCAGGACAAATCTGCCTCCGTATCCACTTTCAACTCCTGCCCGGGTCATAAGCGTTCTGAGGTTTCCTTCCATCACCGAAACATTATTTGCATCCAACCCGCCTTTAGAAGAAAATATAAAGGGGGTCAGCTGAATCTGCGCGCTGGCGGCAACTGCCGTCAACAACACTGATAACAGAAACAATATCCTATTGTACATCATTTGACGCTAAATATTAGTTTCCAAAAATGATAACGAATTTGCCGAGTCCCTTTTTGTCCACCCGAACAGTGACACCGGCACTTGCAAACTTGTTTTGCAGAATCTCACCCACATCCTCAACCTTTACGTTGGGCGCTATTCGAATACGATAGTCCTGAAGTTTGTCGGTATCTTTTTTCTGGGTGCTTCGCCCCTCGTTGGCAATTTCTCTGAAGACATCGCGCACATAATACTTCAGAACCTTTCCTCCTGCCTGGCTCTGATTGAAACTCAAGCCTTTGACGAGACAGGAAACCCTCACCTCGCGACCGTATTTTACGGTTTCCGCAAAGGATTCGTTCATGGAATTGAGCAAGTCCTGCATGTGGTTGCTGACAAGCTTACCCACCTGCTTGTTCACAGGTTCAGAACTCAGTTCCGTGACATCGTTGAATGTTGCTATCACATCATTGGTGTATGCGTCCAATGCGCTCACCTCGACATTATAGCGGTGACGGGGCCCCATTGCAGCGGCCTCGTCCTCCACGTACTGAATCTCCAACTTGATATCAGGCTTCACTACGGTGACAAGCTGTTCTGACATATCAATATCAGCATCATATTCAGCAAATTCCATCTCATCATCGCCGAGACCGTCCAACGCAGTCTTCAAGTCTTCCACCTTGCAATATTCCCTGAACGGAGCTGACGTTTCACGAAGTACGGCGGTGAGCGAAAACCTTGTGTCCTCGAAAGCCAGATTGAAGTCCGGATTGAATTTCGTACGTCCGTTCGGAAGCGCTTCATTCGTTCCGTAACCGTTCTTCTTCATCCATGCCGTTGAAGGAAAGGCGATTATCGTAGGCACATCTGCCAAAGTCACGAGAGAAGTGACAAGAAGCAGCGCCAGTATGACTAATTTCCTCATATCATTATTGTATTTATTACGTTATTACATGAACAACTCCTTATAATCCGCAAGAATCTTATCCTGTCGGAGACGTTCCTTCAGAGCCTTGAGATTCACCCTGACCTTCATGCCTATCTTATACTCTTTCTTCAGTTTCATGACATCGTGCATACCCTTGTTTGTCTCCTCAAGATACTGCAGATAGGATGACTTGAAGAAGTCATCAAAGTAGTCTTTGTGTACTTCGTATGTATCAGAACCCAACAGCGCTGGAACTGCACTCATTCCGTCCTCGGCGGGAAGTCCCTTGAAGAGCACTCCGTGTATTGCATTCCTCTTGCACACCTCGGTTGTCACCTTTTCCTTCTTACCATAACTGTACACAACGAAAATGACAAAGTTCGGGTCACGCGACTTTACTCCGGGCACACCGGCACGGGTCAACTCGTAGTTGTATTCGGCCGCGTTGTCTTTCGCCATACTCTGGGCACAGAACGCGCCCAGAGCCATGACCAGTATAAATAATTTCAGTTTGTTCATCTCTCAACTTAATGTTACTTCTTAGCTTTCTTTGCAGCCTTAGCCTCAGCATCCTTGTAAGCCTTGGGTGAAACAAGCTTTACGTAGATTGCGTCCTTTGCGGTGCCCACAAGCGTTGTGTATGTCAGGTTTGCGTCGCCCTTGTCCTCAGCAGCCTTCTGGTTCTCTTCGATATCGTCGGGGTCCGTATTGTTGTTCCACAGACCGCCCTTTTCCACCTTCAGGCTGCCGGCAGGCTTCAGAGCCACCTCACCGGTTTTCTTATCCATGACTTTTGCAAGAGGGGTCACCTCCGACTTTGATGTCAGGCCTTCCTCTGTGCCGGCCTTGACAAAGAATTTACCGTCATCTGTCGTGTAGAGAATCTCTATGGGAGAGAACTCCGGGCACTTGTTGCCCAAACGCTCGATGTTCTTGTCCAGTGCAGAGATTGACTTCTTTGCCACACTTGCCTGAAGCTTCTTTGTTGCCGTTACGCCGTCGAATGTGACAAGTGCTGCATATCCACTGGCCGTATTCACGTATTCCAGATGATAATCTGCCTTGGAGAAGTCCTTGTCCAGACCGTTGGCATAGAAACTCTCCTCGCTGTCCCATACCAGTCTGAACAGGTAAGAGTGAGATTCCACCAGGCGGAGATCTGCGGGGAATGCTGCCTCCAGAGACGACCTTGTCACGTTGACGGTCGATTCGATGGTACTCTTGATTGTGGATTGCAACATGGCGGGAGCTTTCTCCAGTTTTGCATAGAGGGGTGCTGTCTTCTCCTTGATTTTCTTGTCCACCATCTCCGATCCGCTCATGAAGTCGAAATCAGTTACGATAACGTATGTGCTGTTCAGGAGAGGGTCTGCCATAGCCTTTGCCACATCCAGCGAGGCAGTGCCTTCGTTGCGGGCGTTTGCCTTATCATCCTCACTCAGTGACATGAGGCCCAACTTGGTTATCGTCGTGTAGTTCTTGTCATAGTTGAAACTACTTCCGTCGTTTCCCTCCTTGCTGAACCACTTGCAGACGAGCCTGTTTGCCACTCCGTCCTTTTCCAGTTGCTTCAGAATAGCAGCAGCTCTTCTGTCTGTTTCATCGGGATTCTTTCTGCCCATGATAGCAGCTATTGCTTTTGCTTCCTCCTCGGATGCCGACTCGATTTTCATCACACGTTCTCCCGCATTGAATCCGTTATACTTACGGAAATGGTTCACGTAGTTCAATGTGTCGAATGCATTCTTCATTGCAGCCTCTTCGACTTTAAAGTCCAGTTGGCTGGTAATAGGCACATCCAAACGGATACTGTAGATGGAGCCGCGAACATAATCGGGAATCTTCACATCCTGTGCAAATGCACTCATCGCCAGTAAGGCCAGACAAAATGAGAAATACTTTTTCATGATACTTAAAATATTTGGTTAAACTTAGTTATCTTACAACCGCCTCAAGACACTTCTTTTCGGCTTTCAACGCGGTTTTTTACATCACTTTCGCAATGAAAACAAGGCAAATATAGGTTTTTTATTTGTATTTTTGCTAATAAATCTTAAAATTCTTTCATTTAGGCCTCGTTTTTTATCTTCTAATGCCTCAAAATACGTATGTCGCGAATGTCGCATAAAAGAAAAAAGCACTGACTTTTCTAGAAGCACTTTGTTTTGGTTTTCGTCTTTTGTCTTCATTTATCATTTGTCATTTATCATTTATCATTTAGGGCAGCGCCCGCAAGTCTGGGCGCAGCCCGCAGTAAAGGTTTTTTTATCGCTTCTCTCAGGGCTTTCTGCCTGCACTCTGATACGTGCCTGATACCTGCCTGTCTTCTGAATGACGGTGCAAAGGTACGACAGCGAAAAATCAAAAGTGACAACTTTCGTTGTAACGCACTGATGTTCTAAGAAATAATTTTTTTTTGAGATTCTGCAAAATCGGTCAGGGCGCACATCTGCGCTTATGTGTGCGTATGCACGTGTAAGAAAATTTTATAACGCGACATTTGCGACATTCGCGACACGGCTTTACGTGCGCCTGCGTACCTCATTAATCGCACGCCGTAGTATAAGGGACGGGAGCGCGCACGGTTATACTGCGTAGCAGTCATAAACCTAAAGGAGGAAAAGTTTATACCTTCCGGTAGGTTTTCTTTCTTTTCTGCTCTTTTCTTTATATAGGGGGTGCAGGGGGATAACCTTTCTTTTCTCTCTTTTCATTTCTTTTTATGTCGCAAATGTCGCAACATCGTGTTTCTTTCTATATATCAACATGTTACCACGACTTGCTGAAACGACATCAGTTTTTGGGGCATTTTTTTCAGCCAAAGTCCCGTTATCTCAACTATTTTCCGTACAATTGTCGCAAAAAAAATGAAAAGAACAGCTTGATAACCCGAATGGGGTACAATGACAAATGAATGGGAAAGCCGCTGAAAATCAGCGGCTTTCTTGTTTATGCGACATTCGCGACATTTGCGACATACGTTTTTTGTGTCCCGTCTGTCTGTTCACCTAAAAAAAGGTCGCCGGATTTGAAGTGAACCCCGGAAGTTAGACAAAAAAACTTTCGGGATTTATTATGTTAGAAAGAAAGAGAAAGAAACATGATTACGCAGATCGTCTAAAGTACATGCATCTGTTAGAAGCAGGAAAAACATTCACCTTTATCCATGAGGAATATGGCATTAACAAGGATCTAC
>JAEEGH010001437.1_pt1 | contig 69080 bp, 57 predicted proteins | sample 9134181 | NCBI WGS metagenome assembly JAEEGH01 (sample SAMN16246544, study PRJNA631951) | gut metagenome | biome: gut microbiome; feature: rumen; material: DP-attached | host: Bos | place: Iran: Karaj | collected 2018-10
CAGCCTTCTCGCGAACACCCTCAACGTTGTTAAGGATACAGCGAAGCTTTGTTCCTGAGAAATAAGGATCGAACACAAGACCTGTCTTGTTGTATGCAGCATTGTCGATTCCAGGATACTTGTCGATAAGTTCCTGCTTCATGTCTGCAGTTCTGCGGCACTGCCAAACGATTGCGTGATATACAGGCTTTCCTGTAGCTCTTTCCCAAACGATTGTTGTCTCACGCTGGTTTGTGATACCGATTGCAGCGATGTCCTGAGAAGTTGCCCCCACCTTCCGCATTGCTTCACGTGCAACTGAAAGCTGTGTCTGCCAGATTTCATTAGCATCATGCTCAACCCAACCTGGCTGAGGATAATACTGAGTGAATTCCTTCTGTGCAACTGAACACATCTCACCTTTCTCGTTGAAAAGGATACATCTGTTACTTGTTGTACCAGCATCCAGTGCCATTACGTATTTTGCCATTACTAAACCCTCCTTTTTCTTGTGAAAGAAATAATATATTAAAGCCCCGTCGCTTTAACTTCACCTTCTCTAAAGTACCCCTACTTTAAAGTGCCCAAACATCAGGATTGGTGGTGGAAATTGCCAGTGCACCTGCATCAAGTGCATTCATCACATCTTCCCTGTCCGCAATTAACCCCCCGGCTATTATCGGAACTCTGCTGACCTTGTTGATCCGCTTTATCATCTTGGGAAGAATGATTCCCGGCAAAAACTCGATTATGTCCGGTTTGATTCCGGAACTTCTGGCCTGTTTCTCAATATTCTGAAGTGCCAGTGAATCCAATATGAAGTATCTCAGTACCGTGTTGAGCTCCAGCTCTCTGGCGTGGGCTATCAGATTACTCTTGGTAGTTATGATGCCATCCGCTCTGGTATTGTTCTTAATAAAATCAAGGCATACATCCTTGGAGTTATTAAGACCGGTTATGAGATCCACATGTACCATTGCCACCTTGTCAGCCGCTTTGATCTTGTCAACTATCGAAGGGATGGTACATATATCTCCATAAAGTACAAATATGATCTCTACATCTTCAGTAAGAGCTCTGTCTAATCCGTCATCATCCTTTACCGCAGCGATGATGGGATTAATCTCAATCTTGTTAATAAATTCACGGTTTTTCATTTGTGTTATATCAAATAAAAAAAGAGCAGACAAAGTAAAATGAGGTTCCCCCTCATTTAACCCTTACTCTCTTCTCAAGGCTTTCTAATTTAATTATGTTACACCAGGATGTCCAACTCATTGTGTCTTGCGCTCCAAACATTTACCAAAAATCAAAAACTAATTTAAGACTGTCGGCTGTTCTTTACGACATATTCATCATATCTCTAATTTGTGCAAATTGCAAGAGTGTTGTTTATACTTTTTTTATTTTTTGTACTTATTAACAAATATATTGTACAATTTTTGTTAGATACTAATACAAAATGTATATATATTGCACAAACCACTTTAAAGTATTAAAGTTTCCTATCGTCACAATGCGCATGAATGGTTCTAATGACACCAATGTCATGATATAATAAACTCATGAAACACTATGCATATATCGTGAGGTGCGCAGATAATACCTATTACTGCGGATATACTAACGACCTTAAAAACCGCATAGACACACACAACCGGGGACAGGGCGCCAAATATACAAAGCCCCGTCTCCCGGTTGTGCTGGTATATTATGAGGTTTTTAAAACCAAACAGGAAGCAATGAGCAGGGAATGGCATCTAAAGCGCCTGTCCCATCAGAAAAAAAAGCAGCTCGCCGAAGGCTTTAAACCTGAGGTTTGTCCGTAGAAGGACCTCCATCAGGTCCCTTGGCCGTGTTCTCAAGCATCATGCTTATGGCCTCCATGGCTACTTCATACAGTATGGCCAGATCTTTTGCACCTTCGTCATCCTTCTCCGCCAGTTTTCTGTACTGGGTCGTAAAATATGACTTTGCCTGATCAATTGTCGTTTTGCTGATCACATGACCATTGCTAAATATTGTTCCCGTCTCAGCATTAAACTTGCTGGCAGAATATTTGGCCTTCTGGGCATCGCCCATTCCCATTGATTTTGCAAGCGAGTATATCAGGTCTTCTCTTCCCTGTGCCATAATTCCCTCCGAATCTCATCATCATCGTAATATAGTATTCACTGCTATTATTATATCGCACATCATTCCCAAATGAAATGCTATTCTCCCACCGCTTCATAAGCAGTATAAAAGGTCTCAACGCGGTCAAACCTGTAGTAGGCATCTCCCTTAATGGAAGCCAGACTTCCCGGATCCAGACACACCTCGTCTATGTTCTGGGGGATCATCCACATGCAGTCTACCAGCTCAGTGCCGTCAAAAAACAGCACGTAGGCATCCACCTTGACCTTCTTATCAGACTTGTTCTCTGCTGTCAGAATGGCTGAACTTCCATCAACGGTGGTATAAACAGAAATGTAGTTCGCCATGTCTTTTTCATATGGGTCCCTCTTGGATATGGAGAACTCGTAGGCGTCGGGTTTGCCTCCGCGAAGGTCCTTCTTGTCAAACCTTCCCTCAAATACAAAGACGCTTCCATCCCTTACAACCTCAACAGTCTTATCAGAGGTCGCCATCTCATTTCCATCCTTGTCCCTGGCGGTAAAAGTGCACTCGTATCTGCACAGCTGCCCCGTTTTATTCTGAAGCACCAGCACCGGATTTGCATTGTGATCATCCTCCCTGAAGTACTGGGCAATCAGAAGTGTTCCAACGGGCAGGCCTCCGTATGAAGGCATATCATCATCAGATGGTGCCACGCTTACTATTCCGCCCTTATTCTTTTCCTTGGGATCTATACTGTCCAGACTCTCGAAGATGGTTGGCATCTCCTCATCAGCTGCCGGCTTTTCAGGCTCTTTTTCCAAAGCCTTATCCTCCTCTTTGGTGTTTGTATAATACACAACATCCTCCTGGTCAGGCTCTGCATCAGGCGTAACTACAGCAGGCTTCTGCGCCACTACATCCTGCGCAGCATTATCCATAAAGCTGAAGTCTAGTCCAAGGTTTGAATAGTTATTGATTATTATGCTCTGGAAAACATTAGGCTCACCTTCAGCTCTTTTGGGGAGAGAAAAACCGAAGGTATTCAGATACATTATGATGGGGAGCAAAACTCCGGCACAAGATATAGCCAGTATCCTCACAACAGGAATAGACTTCTCTTCCATGGCGAGCCTGATGCCCATAACAAGGGACACCAGAGAAGGAATGATACCCACCAGAAAGAAGGAGCTGATAAGCCCTATTATTGAGATGATAAGAGCTATTGTAGTTATATGCATGAAAGTCCCCCTAGTTTTCTGTGCATATTTTACAAAAATAATCAGAAATCAAATGTCAATACTTGTATATAGAATATTTTATACTACAATATATTGTAGTTAAAGGTGTTGTTTCAAAAGTTTTTGTGAGGAGGTATGAAATATGACTATTGCTGCGCCTATGGAAGCGCTTGATATCAGCGTTATCCGCAACATTCTTCGTTCGATGATTAATGAGCACTGGTCTGTAGCTGAGGCTCTTGATGAATATGACGTTCCGGACTATCTTCGTGAGGAGTACGAAGCGCTCATAGAGAAGTGCTTCGTTGACTGATATTTAAGATTTCCTGATCAGGTCAAGGCCTACATCATAGACCTTACCTGACACGGCATCACCAAGCCAGTCCGCCATAGAGATTCCATTTTGCGTAAACAGCGTAAATTGTGGCTCTCTCACACTTGTATGAACTGTCCCGCCCATGGTAATGAGCGGGATTTTCCATTCATTGAGGAATATCCCGAAATGAGGAGTTATGTCTTTTAGCTCCTCCACCATCAGCGTTAATTGTCTAAAGTATTCTTCCTGCACATCTGCATCCGTCTCATATTTCCTGTTAACAATGTCATTGTAATATGCACTGAGCAGATAATCCCTGACAGAACTGGAATAAAGCAGCTTGAACCTCTCTCCGTAGTCTTTATAAAGAGCCCTGTACCAGTCAAGGGTGATATTGTCGGTAAGAATTGGCTTCCACAGAGATTCCTTGGCCTGCCATATTGTCCTGGCAGTCTTTCTCCACTTTCTGTACAGAAGCTGTCCGCTGTCAGAGAAAAGAGTGATGTTGCGCGCCTTGGGATAATAGTCATCCACAATCTCTCCAGCCAGCGCAGGCACAGCAAAAGCACCGGCGGAATTGCCGGCGATAAGAAGTGTTTTGGGATTTGGGAACAGCTCTTTTGCCACCTTCATGCTCTCAAGGAAGTTCACATAGCCATGAAAGTGCAGTATCTGCTCGCTCCCGTCCTCAGCGGTATACGGATAGTCGTGGTTGCCGATGTGAAAATCTCCGGTGGCATAGGTGATAACCACGAAGCTCCAGTCCCTGAAAGGGTTGGCCTCGTTTTTGATATCCGTGATGCCCACGTTGATATTCATGATCTGAGTGAAGGGTCTTAGATTATTCCAGTAGAAATTGGGCTGATGAGAGGCTACTTTACCTCCTGTCACGGGCCTTGCGGCGGTGTATTCGTTCCATGCCACCCCGCCTCCGGAAAAGAATATGCAGAGCTTCTCAGGGTTCGCCAGCTTTACATATATATAGTACTCAGACCCGTCACCGGAGAGCCCCTTCTCAAGAGGCACCCTGTACCAGGTCATCTTCATCGGGTCATCAGGCAGATCCTCCGCCATTCTACCGGGCTTCTGGATAGCCCTTCCTATGGAATTCTCAACGAAATCCCCTGCCTTGGAGGCAAAAACGATTCCCCTATTAAGATTTGCCTTATTAATCCTGTTCTTGCGACTCATATGTTAAACATTTTCTCCGAAGCATTCTTAAGATCTCTGAATCTGAATATGACCAGAGCAGCGATCAGTATCATATAGGTCATGATGCTGGCAACCGCCGGCCATGGGAAAGTATTTCGACCATTTCTGATAAAGATTATCTGAATCAGTGCCATCAGGAAATCAAACACAATATAGAGAATGTATTCGTCCAGGCGAAGCCTTAAGATCAGCGCAATCAGATTGGTGGCCAGAGCTAGCCCTATAAGCGTCATTGGGATCATCCAGTTGATACTCCAACCGTGGAACCCGGTCTTGACGTCGATGTAATAGTCCACCACGATTGCCACGATAACCTCAAAGGTAATGACCTTGATCAGGTTGTTCCTGAGGTACATGGTTGCCAGAATATCAATCCAGGCAACTAAGAGTCCCAGCATAACAGGGCCGATAAAAGAGAACTTTCCCTCGGTCATGATATTGACGGCGCCAAATATTATCTCAGAGGTTATAAATAAGAAGGTACATACCTTCAAAAAAGTTATGCTGGTGATCTTTCTCTTTTCCAATGTGGGAAAGGACGGATTCTCCTCCCCCAGAACCTCATTGAGTCTTCCCTGACACAGGGGACAGCACTCTTTTTTTCCTCTTATCTTTACATTACATTTCTGACAAATCTGCATTTATCTCACTCTCTTTCAGATCATAGTCATTGCTGCCAAGCTCGATCTCCAGTCCTTCCGATGAAAGACACCTGAAGAAATTCAGCATGGTCTTGTGAGTTTTAAAAGGAGAAACCTCTCCGAATACCATCTTGTCCTTGTAGGTGCAAACGCACACCTGCTGGGATGAAGCGGTCATAAAGGCCGCAAACCTGTCGATATAGTCTGCCACTTCCTCAGGCATCCTGATAAGTCCCAGGTTGGACATAGAAGTGGTAATGCCCCTCTTGGCTGCGGCATCGAACCTTCCGATGGTGAAATCCTTAATGGGAAGCGGCACCATCTTGATGGCCAGATTGTGCTCTAATGACGAGTAGGAATTCATGGTGCTCTCAATGTTTTCAGGCGAGAGCTTCTCCTTGAAATCCCTTGCAACCTGATCCGTAATGCTTGAGAGCTCTCCATTATAATCCATGGGATTGTAATCAATATTGATAACGCCAAAGAAATTTCTGGCGGTTCCGCTCTTGTAGAACTGGCGAAGGTTAACCGGGACACTGACCACCACATGCCTCTTCATCTGGTGACGGTTCATACCCTGAATGACCGCCTTGATGTAGAACGCCACGCAAAGCACTCCTACAGTAGTATTGTACTTGTGTGCCAGATCCAGGAACTTACTTGCCGACACAGTGCCCTCAAGAAGATGAGGCAAAAGATTATCATCCAGCTCTCCACTGACCTGATAAGCCCTTACCGACTTCATCTCCCCCAGCTGCTTAAGTCCCGTCTGCTTCTGGTAGTTGTCCGTGAAGGCATCCACATTTTTCTCCTCAACGGAGAAATCATCAGAGGGCTTTATGTTTTCACTAAGGTTATATCTTATCTGAAGATATCTGGTAACAAGGTTTTTAAAGAACATGAAAGCTCCGGTTCCGTCCGCCAGAACGTGGAACATCTCCAGATTGATCCTCTTGCCAAAATAGTTGACCCTGTACAGAAGGTTCTTTTTCCCTCGAATATACAATGGAAGACATGCCGGAGTATGCTCCTCTTCCACCTTGGCCCTAAGATCGCTGTCCTCCAGGTAGTACCAGAAGATTCCCCTGTGAAGGACGCAGTTAAAAAAGGGAAACTCCTCAATGGTGTCATCCAGCGCCTGCTGAAGGATAGCCATATCCACCGGTTCCTTCAGCTCGCAGGTGAGTCTGAACACCCTTGTATTTGCTCCCTTTGCTGTTGACGGTACAATCTTGGCGGCATTGTCAAGCCTGTACCAGTTAGCTCTTTTCTCCATAAAACTAAATTTCCTTAAACTAGTATGTTATCAGAGTTTTTCAAGTCTCTCTGTGACTATATCCATGTTGCCCCTGCTCATCCTGTAAATAACATCCTCAAGAGATATGAATTTTTTGTTGCGGATGAACTTAAGGTACTTTGTGGTAAAGCGCATCTTGATGCCCTTGCTCTCTATTCCGGAGTTGACCTTGTCCTGAATGGTCGCACAGGTGTCAGCCGGATCGTGGGCCATGTTCTTGCTAAGAATACAAAGCAGCGTTCCTGCAGTCCTTACAAAGCCTTCACAGTTAGGATCATCTGAAACATCGATGGACTGCAGCGCTCCAACAGACCACTTCTTTAAAGTATGATAGATTCCATATTCGCAGTCAAGCTCAACAAGCTTGTCGTTAACGCCGTCGTAGAGCCAGACTTCGTTCCCCTTAACGAACATATCTCTCACCTGGAAGAGGCTTCCTTCAAAGGGAAAAGAGATCCCGGCGCTCTCGCACCCTGTCAGCATAATGTTGGCATTGATCTCCTCTACCAGTGTGTCGGGCTCAGGAATATCCTCCCTCTCCTGCTCCTGTTTATGGCTTTCACTGCCCTTCTGATCAGCATCTTCCCTGATCTCCTCAGCAAACTCCTCAGCAAACTCCTCTGACATATCCTCAGGTGTTGAATCCTGTTCATCCTTTATGTCATCAAACTCATCGCTCTTGCCCTCTATGCGGGCATTCTCAGTGTGCTTGATCCTGTACGGACCAAAGCCGTCTGTCTGCACGGTGAACCTGTCGGTGTTGCACTCCTCAAAAGGTCCTGCCACAGGGAATCTGCTGCGCTTTCTGCCAAAGTAGTCAGTATCGAACATGATCACGCTGCCATCAGGATTTTCAAATCTCTGCTCAGGCTCAAAGGCTATGCCCAGCACATCGGTGTTAATAGGCATAGTAAAGCTCCTTGGCAGATACTCGTAAAGGTTGGTATGAAGCGTATATCTGCCATCCTCCTCGTCTATGTACATGGTGATCCTGTGATCCTTGTCCACATGGGCCGCTATCTCGTTATCGCAGGGCCTTGCCCCGTTGTAATAAGCATTTCCGCCGGTATACACAGGAAGATAGCTGTAATACCTGTCATTGCCCTCTTCATAAGAAGGTAGCTTAGTAAACTGCGAGAAGTACTCCGACGGCGTTGGGAACTTGTTGTAAGGACAGGTTCCGCAGATAAAGTTGTTCAGATCCATGGTGTCGCAGTTCCTGGAAATACAGTAATCCAGAAGGTCCTGTCTCACCTTTTTCTGAACAAAGATATTGTTGTAGAATCTTGCATCTCCGTGAAGAATAGTCATGAAGCCCGCAATCCTTGTAGAGTGCGGCACATGATACGGAGTAAACCTCTCGGTCGGAATCTTCCTGGTCTCATCGGTGGTGCCCCTTCCTACAAAGGTAAAAGAGCCTGTGATGAGATTATGCACCAGCGCCAGTCCCTGGGTGCTGAGCCTGCAGGAAATATCCGATAAAAGCAGGTTGTGATCAATAAGCGTCGGCCCGTGAGAAACCTCAACGAAAATATCTTCACCAAGAGAAAGGCCATTATCAATAATGGTATCCTCCGGCGGAACATTGTCATGCATGAAGTTCTGGGTAACTCTGGTGCCCTGAGCCTGCCAGTCCAGCCACACGCCTCTGGTGCAGTGGTCAATGTGATTTCTTCTGATTATGGTATCAATGGCAGCATGGAGCTTGATTCCACCAATCTCAGCCCCTGCCAGGTTGTGTTTGTTGTTGATGTGATGGATGTGGTTATCCTCAATGATGGAGAACGCACCTCCCATGTGTCCCACAATACCTGTCTGTCCGCAGTCATGGATATCACAGCGCCTGATTATGTGGGAGCCAACGGTCTCTTTATCCCAGCCGTCATTAACCGCCTGACATACAGCATCCCTCTCGGTCTGGCTGCCAAGCTTGACATAAGTTGTGGTCCACTTGTTGTTATTGCCCCTCTGGAAATACTTGCCCAGAGAAATTCCGCAGCACTTGGATTCATAGATATCGCAGTCCTCAATTACCCAGCCCTTGGACCAGTTAGGCCCAATCATGCCCTCCTGATAAGCGGTTGGCGGTGCCCACTGGGTTGCAGCGCACCTGACAGTAAAGCCGCAGAGCGTAATATAATCAAGCCCTCTCTTCTCAGGATAGAAGCATGCCTTCCTGACTGAGAGCTCTACATTTTCCTCATTTGGGTCTTTTCCCTGGAAATTGGCGTAGATTATGGTATTGCCGTCCTCCTGGGCGGTGAACCATACATAGGTACTAAAGTCTGCATCCCAGGATCTCTTGTCCTTCTGTGGATGCATGCAAAGAGAGAGGTCAAAGACCTCGTACATGGATTTACCGTCAAGGTATATATCACCTGTGTGTGGATTGTGGTCAGATGATGAAAACCAGTCCCCGTGGACTTCATCGATGTAGGGATTGTATCCCCCAAAGAAACTGTTCGGAATCCTGACACGCCATACATTCTCAAAAGGCTCCCAACCACTAAGGCGCTCTGCCCCGGTGATCAAAGCCTCTCCCCTGGACGTGCTGATATAACTGATCCTGTTCTCCTTAGTTCCGGAAGAAACAGGCTTAACCCATTCCCTGTAAATTCCGGGAGCAACAAATACCGTATCTCCCGCTACTGCCAGATTTGCAGCCTCCTGTATCGTCTTAAAGGGGTGATCAATGGAACCGTCACCACTTCGAAGCACACTGCCGGACACATAAATCTGCATACTTTTACCCCTCCAATCTGCTATACTATATACAGTATATCATGTTTTTTAAGCAACAAGTGAAGGAGAACCCCCATGGGAAGAATGAAATTTATCTATGCCGCAGCTATTCTTGCCGGCTTTATACTGACAGGAGTATTGCTCAGCTTTTTGAGCTCACTCTTTTGAGCTTTATTTAAGCTTCTTGTTCTGATACAGATCAGAATCCGCCCTGGCAATAAATGCCTGGAGCGAAACAGGTGCCTTGTAATCATACTGGGCAATACCGATGCTGACAGAAATGTCATAAGGCGCACCCTCAACATCAGAGATCCTTCTGATGTTGTTTTTTATTTGCTCTGCAAGATAAGTAGCTTCTGCCCTGTAGGCCATCTCCGCCACGATTACAAACTCATCACCGCCGTATCTTGAGACAAACATCCTGCCTCTTGGTCCCTGGCATGCATCCTTGATTGCGCTGGCAACTCTGATAAGTGCTCTGTCGCCCTCAGCATGACCATAGGCATCGTTGATGGCTCTTAGCTTGTCGATATCAACCATCAGCAGGAAAAGACTCATTCCCGTCTCTTCATTTCTCATCTTTCTGATAAGGAACTTGTACATCTGATTCCTGTTGTTGGTCTGGGTCAGCGGATCTATGGAGATCATGTTATCCTGGATCGTTGTATATACGTAAAATACAGCTGCCAAAGTTCCGTAGCAAAGAAGCGGAACTCTCCAGTACGTTGCCTGAAGTGCACCAAGAACAATAGGTGAGAGCGGGAATATTCCTATCATGAGATAAATCTGTCTCTCAGCGTATTTGTCCTTGTTGACAAATCTTCCAAACGCCGTAACAGAAGCTGCGATCATATAAGCAAAAGGAATGATAGCCAGCAAAAAATAGAATCTTCCGTTTACCAGCTTACCCGTGTCATCAATGTAGAATACCAGCCCTGTCCAGAACGCAGATATGCACAAAAATGCAGATATCAAAACAGGTACAAAAATGATATGTCTCTTTTTCCTGTCCTCAATAGAAGCATTGCGCTGAAGCGCCTCGGAGACGATATACCAGCAATAAGATGCGACGGTTATAAAAATGTACGTGAAAACATTAGACCCATAGATCAGTGACGTGGAGGATTTAATGATCTCCGCGTCCACCAGAGCCCAGAATATCTCTGCAAAATAATAAAGGATGAGAATTAAGATAAGTTTACTGAGATAAATAGAGGACGCCTGCTTGTTAACACCCCTGATGATCTTCACGTAGATCATAGCCAGAAGCGCAGCGCAGGCAAGATGTGCCTCGATGTAATAAAAAGCGTACCCCAAACTAAGAGCCTCCCGAAAAATTGGATATATCAGGCACCGGACGCGATGGCCTTAAGTGCCTCAAATTCTGAATCGTATACTCCTCCCATAGCCTCCACCTCTTCCCAGGTGTACCAGGAACCGGACAGCTGCACTCCCCTGATAGAAATATCGGTAGCGATAACCATAAAGGGCTTGTGATTAACCACAATGTAGCAAGTCCTGTTCAGGCCGAACGGAGTCACAAAAATATGGCCAGTATCTATAAGATGATTCAGTTGATCAATTGACACATTCTTTGCCAACGGAACTGTTCTCAGCATAAAAGACCTTCCATACTAATAATAAAAAAGCCAAATCGTATACAAATCTATTATACTATCAGGCTTTTTTAGTGTAAATTCGTTTATATTTATTTAATAATATGTGCATAGTCTCTTTCGCCGAAAATCCCAGTACCCACGCGGACAAAAGTGGCTCCCTCCTCGATCGCCACCTCATAGTCTCCCGTCATTCCCATCGACAATGTATCCATGTTTACCCCGGGGATATTCATGGCATTAATTTTGTCCTTAAGCTCCCTGAGTCCCTTGAAATACACTCTGTTGCTCTCGGGATCCTCCGTATAGGGAGCGATAGTCATAAGCCCTCTGATATTAAGGTGAGGGAAAAGAGCTATCTCTTTTACAAAATCAGGCACCTGCTCCGGGGAAAGGCCGAATTTGCTGTCCTCGTGAGCCATATTAACCTCGATAAGAACGTCAATATCAAGATCAGCCTTGGCAAACTGCTTCTCTATCTCGGCTGCCAGCTTCACGTTGTCCACAGAATGGATCATGCAGACCTTGCCGGGAAGGTATTTGACCTTGTTGGCCTGAAGATGGCCTATCATATGCCAGTTAAGGGGCTCTGTGATCTCCTCAGTCTTCTCCCTGATTTCCTGGACCTTGTTCTCTCCAAACACCGTGATGCCGCAGTCCATAGCCTGTCTGATATCGGATACGGGCTTGGTCTTGCTGACTGCGATAAGAGTTACGTCCTCAGGTCTTCTGCCTGATCTCTCAACTGCCCTTTGTATATTTCCCTGAACAAATTCCAGATTATCTTTAATCATTGCGTTCTCCTGATGCTAGATTTTTTTCTTTGTTCAGTATATCATAATCATATAAGTCTGCAATGGGGGTTGTTTCTAATGAAGGTCAGCGAAATCTCAAACGGTTCCGAAGTCAAAATTCACGCTGCCATTTCCGGCCACAGCATAGTTCTTATGACTGAGGCTATTTTTGGTGTGTCCGCAGGACTCCTGGTCAAGCCCATGGAGTATTTTGGCAAATATATGCAGTTCCTGGAGCCATCCAATGTGGAGATCAGGAACAAGCGCGACGGCCGTGTATACAAGTTCATGTCCACAACAATAACTCCCGTCAAGACCCGTTACGGCAACTTCCACCTGATAAGAAGCTCATCCAAATTAGAGCCCGAGAACTCCAGAAGGGCTGAGCGCTTCTACATCGACAAGCTGGGCCTGATGTCCGTCAACGGCAACAATCTGAATCTCAAGAACTGCCTTGTCCACGACATATCCATGCGAGGCGTATCACTTGTTGTAGACGACTATACCAACCTCAAGGTAGGCGACAATATAGACGTTATGTTCAGATACGGGGCAACACTTCACAACTACGAGCTCTCAACTGTTGTGGTCCGCAACTTCGAAGCTAATGGTAAAAAAGCTGTGGGCTGCTCCATTCAGAATCTGAACGTTGACCTCATCGGCCTTCTCGTATCCAAGAAAAATGAAGGCAAACCTAATCTGGATCTGGTTCCGGAGACCAACCTCAATCCCAGAATTCCTGAGAAACAGCAGATCAAAGAGGTTGATGAGGATATTGCAAAAGACATCATCCCGGAGAGAAAGCCTACCATCACAATCGCATCAAATGGTTCCAATCCATTTGATCCTGCGAACCTGGAGCACATTTCTGATAAGACACTGCGCCAGGCCAAGCAGGAGGAGCGGATTGCGAGACAGACAAGAGAGATTGAAAATCTGCTGGATTTAAGAGATATATAAAGATATAAAAATTGAGCCGCCACGTTATGTGACGGCTCATTATTATGATTAGAAGCGCATCTGCTTTTCTACCATTCTGACAAACTCAATATTGCTCCTTGTCTTGGAGAACAGATTGATGCACTGGTCAACTGCCTCATCAGCCTTCATGCTGTTAAAGCCTTTTCTGAGGCTGTTGATAGCTGCGATCTCCTCAGCTGTAAGAAGAAGATCCTCTCTTCTGGTGCTGGACTTAGGAATATTGATGGCAGGGAAAATTCTCTTTTCCTGAAGCTTTCTGTCAAGAACCATTTCCATGTTACCTGTTCCCTTGAACTCCTCGTAGATAACATCGTCCATCTTGGAACCTGTCTCAATAAGAGCTGTTGCAAGAATTGTAAGGCTGCCGCCCTCTCTCATGTTTCTGGCAGCACCAAAGAATCTCTTTGGCATATGAAGAGCTGCAGGATCAAGACCACCGGAAAGTGTTCTTCCTGAAGGAGGAACAACAATATTGTAAGCTCTTGTAAGTCTTGTGATAGAATCAAGAAGGATAACAACGTCCTTGCCGTGCTCAACAAGGCGCTTAGCTCTCTCCATAACCATCTCTGCCACTCTCTTGTGGTGCTCAGGAAGCTCATCGAAGGTTGAGTAGATAACCTCAGCGTTAGGTCCCTCGATAGATTCCTTGATATCTGTAACTTCCTCAGGTCTCTCATCGATAAGAAGAATGATGAGGTGGATGTCTGAGTTGCCCTTAAGTATTGATTTAGCTACGTCTTTAAGAAGTGTAGTCTTACCTGCCTTAGGAGGTGAAACGATCATACCTCTCTGTCCCTTACCAATGGGGCTGATAAGGTCCATGATCCTCATGGCTACGCTGCAACCGGGCTGCTCAAGTCTGATCTTGTTGTTGGGGAAGATTGGTGTCATCTTCTCGAAATCCCATCTGCCCATGGCAACCTCAGGCTTGTAGCCGTTTACGGTATCAAGGCGAAGAAGAGCTGCAAACTTGTCGTTCTCCTTCTTGGCTCTGCAGATACCCTTGAGGATATCACCGGTCTTTAAGTTGAATTTTCTTATAAGGCTGGGTGCCACATATACATCATTTTCGCCGGGAAGGTAGTTCTCGCATCTGATGAAGCCATAGCCGTCCTGCATTACCTCAAGGATTCCATCAGCGCTGTCGCCGTCTGCGATCTCCTGGGCTTCTGCATCAGTAGCTGCGTCCTTCTTCTCAGGAGCGCTCTTCTCCTCAGCCTTAGGAGCGGGAGCAGGCTTAGCTGCAGGTGCCGACTTGGCAGGTGCTGCATTTGTTGTATCCTCGGAAGCAGCGGTTGCGACAACAACCCTCTTCTTACGGCCAGGAGTCTTCTCCTTAACCTCTTTTGTATCGTCAGCTGCAGTCTTCTTAGTAGCCTGAGCAGCCTCCTTCTCGTCAAGTTCGCACATAAGGTCAATGATCTCAGACTTCTTCATCCCTGATGCGCCCTTAATTCCGCGTTTCTTCGCAATTTCACGAAGGTCTCCAAGTTTAAGTGTCTCGTATTTTTCTCTCAAAGTAACTCCATTTCTGCGCCAGTAAGCGCCTTTCAAAAATAAATAAAATAATCACTGGGATTTACTAAACGACTGCATATAAAAATGCGTTTGTTTACAGATGCATCATAAGATGCAAAAAAAAATATATCATTTACTCAAAAGACGATACACCATTATCAAAAAAAAATCAACACCTTTTTTGTGAAAAAAATAAGACCCGCCGATTAACGCTCAGCAGGCCTTTAATTAACGCTATTTTATCTGTTGAAAATTCTGGCGATAGTATAAACCACCGAATAGATGTTGTCATAAAACTCAAACAGGACATGAGCCATAAGTGAGATATAAATGTTCCTGCTTACTAAATAAGCCACCGTAACAGGAAGCGCCATCAGCATCCACTCAGCTATTCCAAGCAGCCCATGGGCACGAGACAGCGCACACAGAAGCAGTGAAAGTACAGTAAACGCAAACACCTTCTTCTTGCTGCCAAACTTGATGAGCGCCTTTCTGAAAAAGAGCTCTTCCGCAACGGGCTTTAAGATGATCATCATGATGGCATACATCAGAGTAGGTAACAGCTCATTGTGATAAATGATCTGAACTGTGCCATCCCTGACTCCAAAGAACATTGATGGAATAACCGTAGTTCTGATGTAGTTGGCAAGATACAGTCCCATAAATGTGATTCCCACCGGAATCCAGAAGGTCACAAATCTGCCAAAATTCTTATATAATTTTCTGAAGGAAAACTGCTTGTAATAATAGTAAAAATAATAAAGAAGTCCCACATAAAACACAAAGAAAAGATACAGTGTCTGCTTGGGAAAATGAATTGTTGCCAGTATGAAAAGCAGTTCCCATATAAACGGAATATATAAACGATTCAAAGTCGTCTCCTTGTCAGCTTACGAATCTAACCCCAACTTATTATATATTCGTCAACCATCGGGGTCAATCGGAAATTTCAGACAGCTCTTCCCATTCGTCGTAAAGTCTTGCAAGATTTGCCTGTATTTCGCTCTGTTCATCAGTAAGAGCGCGGAGTTTGGCAAGGTCTGTTCCAATGGATGGATCCGACAGCTGCGCTGTGATCTTCTCATCCTCTGCCTCAAGCTTTGCGATCTCATCCTCGCACTTCTTAAGGGCAGCCTCCTGTTTTCTCCTCCTGGCCTGAGCTTCCTTCTGGGCTTTCCAGTCATCTGCTCCGCCTGTTGATGCAGGCTTTGCCGCCTCAGCCTGAGACTGAGCGTCAGACCCGGTCGCGGAATCCTCGTACTTATAAGCGCTGTCAGCAAAACCGGCCCCTCTAAGGCTCTTTTCACCAAACAGTCTCTCCATACGCTCGTCCACGTGCTCGAGGTAATAGTCATAGTTACCTATATAATTCACCAGCTTGCCACGGGTAAGATCCAGGATCCTGGTAGCTGTCTTGTTTATGAAATATCTGTCATGGCTTACATATAGAACAGTTCCCTCGTAGCCTGAAATGGCGGCTTCAAGGATCTCTTTACTGGTTATATCCAGATGGTTTGTAGGCTCATCCAGGATCAGGAAATTCGCATCCGAGAGCATGAGCTTGGCAAGACTAACTCTGCCCTTCTCACCTCCGGAGAGGTCTCCAATCCTCTTAAATACGTCATCACCTGTGAAAAGAAATGCTGCCAGAGTGTTCCTGATCTCAGTGTTGTTAAGTGTCGGATAGGCATCAGAAATCTCCTGGAAAAGAGTCTTCTCATCGTGGAGAACGTGATGCTCCTGGTCGTAGTATCCGATGTGAACCTTGACGCCAAGGGTTATCGTACCGGCATCAATGTCCGTAGCCTGATTTATCATCTTTAAAAGAGTGGTCTTACCTGTGCCATTGTCTCCAATAATTGCAACATGCTCGCCCTTTTTGATTTCAAAGTCCAGACCTTCAAAGAGCTTTTCGCTGCCAAAGGACTTGGTCAGGCCTTCCGCTGTAAGCACGTCATTTCCACTCTCACAGTTTGGCTTAAGTGTGATCTTCATGCTGTCATTGACGTCCATGGGTTTATCCAGAACTTCGATCTTGTCCAGCATCTTCTCTCTGCTCTCGGCCCTCTTAATGCTCTTTTCCCTGTTGAAGGATTTGAGCTTGGCAATAACCTCTTCCTGGTGCTTGATCTCCTGCTGCTGTTTGATGTAGGCGTTCCACTCGATGGCGCGCTTTTGTTCCTTCTTGATGGCGTAGTCTGAGTAGTTGCCTGTAAATGAAGAAACTCTGCAGTTCTCTACTTCAATGACCTTCTGGGCGATCTTATCAAGGAAATATCTGTCGTGGGATACGATGATAACAGCGCCCTTGTAGTTGAGAAGATAGTTCTCAAGCCATCTGATTGAGTTCATGTCAAGGTGGTTCGTGGGCTCATCCAGGATGATGAGATCAGGGCTCTGCAAAAGAAGCTTACCCAGTGCAACTCTGGTCTTTTGTCCTCCGGAAAGAGTGCTTATCTTCTTATCAAACTCTTCCTCGATAAAGCCAAGGCCCCTTGCGACTCCCGTCACTTCGCTCTTCCAGGCGTAGCCGGAGCAGCGCTGAAACTCCTCGTTCATTCTGGTGTATCTGTTGAGGAGGTCCTCAAGCTCTTTTCCCTGGAGGTGTTTCATGTCCTCCTCTGCCTTGCGGATGTTCTCCTCAAGCTCTATAACGTCTCTCTTGACCTCTTTGAATTCCTCGTAGATGGTGTTGGTTGAATCGATGTTCTGATTCTGGGCAAGATAACCAAAGGTAACATCCCTGGAAAATGTTACCTCGCCGTCGTCAGGAGTCAGTTCTCCTGTTATAAGTCTTAAAAGGGTTGTCTTGCCGGCTCCGTTAATGCCGACAATGGCAACCTTTTCATTGTTTTCCACATGAAAAGAGGCATCCCTGAGGATGTCCTTTCCATCAAAGCTTTTATTTACTGCGTGTAGCGAAAGAATCATAGTAATACTCCAAAACTAAATATACATCCTGTCTCAAAGTATAGCATACCTTTCAGCTATTGCATCTAAAAATTCTTCACTGCCAAGTTTTACAAGATTTGGAAGAGATGTGATAAGAACCAGATCTCCTGTCATTCTGCCTGACTCGATGACATCAAGTGTTGCCTTCTCCATCTTGTCAGCCCAGTCCTGAAGACCCTGAATGCCGTCGAGCTCGCCTCTCTTGCGAAGGGCTCCTGTCCATGCAAAGATGGTTGCTACAGGGTTTGTGGAGGTAGGCTCTCCCTTTAAGTACTTGTAGTAATGTCTCTGAACTGTTCCGTGAGCAGCCTCATACTCGTAAACACCTGTGGGTGATACCAGTACGGAGGTCATCATTGCAAGGCTTCCGAAGGCTGATGAAACCATGTCGCTCATAACGTCGCCGTCGTAGTTCTTGCAGGCCCAGATAAATCCTCCCTTTGACTTCATAACGCGGGCAACGGCATCATCGATAAGTGTGTAGAAATATGTGATGCCTTCTGCCTCAAACTCTTTCTTGAACTCGCTCTCAAATACCTCGTCGAAAATCTCTCTGAATCTTCTGTCATAGGTCTTGGAGATGGTATCCTTGGTTCCAAGCCACAGCTCTTTCTTCTCAGCCAGAGCGTATTTGAAGCATGCTCTTGCAAAGCTTCTGATTGAAGCATCCTTGTTGTGGATGCCCTGAATGATACCGGGCTCCTGGAATTCCTCGATAGTCTCGCGAATCTCTGTACCATCTGCGTCTGTAAATACCAACTCTGCTTTTCCGGGTCCGGGAACTCTGATCTCAACGTTCTTGTAAACATCGCCATAGGCATGTCTTGCAAGGGTGATGGGTTTCTCCCAGGTTCTTACGTTTGGCTCGATGCCCTTTACCATGATAGGTGTGCGGAATACTGTTCCGTCAAGGATTGCCCTGATAGTTCCGTTAGGGCTCTTATACATTCTCTTGAGGTTATACTCCTTGATTCTCTCATTGTTGGGAGTGATGGTTGCGCACTTTACGGCAACGCCGTACTTAAGAGTTGCGTTAGCACTGTCCACTGTTACCTGGTCGTCAGTCTCATCTCTGTGCTTGAGGCCAAGGTCATAGTACTCACTCTTAAGGTCGATGAAGGGAAGGATAAGCTTGTCCTTGATCATCTGCCAGAGGACTCTGGTCATCTCATCTCCGTCCATCTCTACAATAGGGGTTGTCATCTCAATTTTGCTCATGATAGCTCCTTTCATTCGAACATATCTAAAAGGCCATGATCTACCATATTCTCGTAGGCGTTGATCATGTGCTGATTTGCCAGTTCCTCGGCCTTGTCAGGATTCTTTTCCTTGATGGCCTCCATAATGTACTTATGTTCCACGTTTGAGACTGCACCGCGGCTGCTGGAAAGTGTCTTTTGCCTTACTCTCCACACGTACTGGTGGTAATCCTTTAAAAGGTGCTCCAGCATCTTGGAATTGCATGACTCATAGAGGATGGTATGGAATCTGTTGTCAAGCTCTGCCATCTGCTCCATATGTCCTCTTGCAGCGTGAAACTCAGCCAGATAGATGATCTCTTCCATCTCCTCAAGCTGCTCATTTGTTATAAACTCACAGGCCCACCTGGCGCAAAGCCCCTCAAGCTTGGATCTTATGAGATAGATGTCCTGGATATCTTTTACCTTAATGCCGGTGACATAGGCTCCTCTGTTGGGGATGATCTGAATAAGCCCCTCCAGCTCCAGCTGTCTGAAGGCCTCTCTGACAGGGGTTCTTGATACGCCCAGCTCCTGTCCGATGGCAACCTCTTTAAGTTCCTCGTGATCCTTGTATTTGCCGTTCAGGATATCTTCTCTGATACGGTGAAAAACACGGCCCCTGAGGGAGTACTTATCAGTGACTTCCTGCTTCAAATCGCGATTATCCATATTGTGTCGTGGTCACTGCTCCGTGATCACTTCTCCTTCCTTAACTGTTATCCCAAGCTCGCCGGAGACTTCGTTTATCTTGTCTACCAGCTCGCCATCAGTCATTACGGTAACACGTCCGCCGGCATACTCTTTGTCAACCCATTCCTTGATCTTAACTACCAGCGGAGACTGCTTGGTAAGAGCGTGGTCGTCCCTTAGCTTGTAGTGGATGTTGATCCAGTGGGCGATGCCTGCAAGGCCGGATGTGTTGGATACTGCGCTGACAGGAGGTCTTCTGAGGAACTTCTCAGTGTCGAAGATGTTGTAGATCTCCTCGTTCTTTAACAGTCCGTCTGCGTGGATTCCGGCTCTTGTAACATTGAAGTTCTTGCCAACAAAAGGCGTATTGGCAGGAACAGTAAATCCTATTTCCTTCTCATAGTACTCAGCAAGGTCAGTGATGACCTGAGTATTCATGCCGTTCAGGTGGCCTTTGAGCTGTGCATACTCAAATACCATGGCTTCAAGTGGTGTATTACCTGTCCTCTCACCGATTCCAAACAGCGATGTATTTACTGAACTGCAGCCGTAAAGCCATGCTGTGGTGGAATTGGTAACGGCTTTGTAGAAGTCGTTATGGCCGTGCCACTCCATGAGCTCGCTTGGAACTCCGGCATGGGTGTTTATAGCATATATGATTCCCTGAACACTTCTGGGGATAACGGCACCTGAGAAATTGACGCCGTAACCCATGGTATCGCAGGCACGTACCTTGATAGGAATCTTGTATTCATCCATCAGCTTCATGAGTTCTACGCAAAAAGGAACTACAAAGCCGTAAATATCAGCTCTGGTTATATCCTCCAGGTGACATCTGGGGCTGATTCCCTCCTCCAGGCAGGTCCTTATAATGCTAAGGTAGTGCTCAAGAGCCTGTCTTCTGGTCATCTTAAGCTTTAAGAAAATGTGGTAGTCAGAGCAGCTTACCAGGATTCCTGTCTCCTTCATGCCGATCTCTTTTACCAGTTTGAAGTCCTCCTGGCTGGCTCTGATCCAGCTGGTGACCTCCGGAAACTCATAGCCTCTCTCCATGCACTTAAGTGCTGCGTCGCGATCGCTCTTACTATATAGAAAGAACTCGCTCTGTCTGATCATGCCGTTGGGGCCACCAAGCTCATGGAAAAAGTCGTAGATCCTTACAATCTGCTCTGTGGTATATGGTGCTCTGGACTGCTGCCCGTCACGGAATGTGGTGTCGGTTATCCAGATATCTTTTGGCATATTGTGGGGAACAATTCGATCGTTGAAGGGAATCTTTGGAACTTCCTCGTAAGGAAACATATTCCTGAATACGTTCGGCTTTGCTACGTCGTCAAGAATATACATGTGCTCCTCGATCTGGAGGAGATTGTTCTTCTCATTCATTGTTACCGGCCGATTCTGGAATGTACTCTGATCACTCATAACAAAACCTCTCATAATTACTTTTTTATATACAAAATGTATTACTCGTATAATTGTATACAATCATACCATAAGTGTCAAGATTTAGTGCGCTAATGTAAAAAAGCGGCCCTCCTCTTTGGAAAGCCGCCTGAGATCACTATTTAAAGCGTATTATTAAAACTTGTTCTTTCTTGGGAAGTATTTCTTCAGCTCTTCGATAGGCTCCGGTTTAGCGTAATGATACCCCTGTATATAATCAAAGCCCCTGTTAACTGAGTACTGATTCTGGGTCTCGTCCTCTACTCCTTCAACCAGTGTCACGAAGCCGTTCTTCTTGAAAACTTCTATCATGTAGGCGAGGATGTCATCCATTCTCTCGTCATCCTGGGACTTATATAGAAGAGTCTTGTCAAACTTAATGGTCTGAACAGGACAGTTCATTACTCGCTCCAGTGAAGAATAGCCTGTGCCAAAGTCGTCCAGATACAGCTGAACTCCGGCCTTATTAAGTATCTGCATGTTGTTGTTGGCCATCTCGTAGTTCTCAAACATCGCCGTCTCAGTTATCTCCATCCGGATCTTTGAAACATCTATGTCGTAGCGCTCGATGATGTCCAGGAGGTCCTGATACATGTGCTGATGAGACAGCTCTTTTGACGAAACATTAATTGAGATTGAATCGAAATCGTAGTATTCCTCGAGATTCTCAACAGCCTTGCAGACCTTGTTGAGGATAATACAGGTCAGTGCGTGTATGCAGCCACCCTGTTCTGCAATCGGGATAAAGCTGTCCGGGCTAAAGAGCCTGTCTCCAACCTTAAGTCTCATGAGAGCCTCAGCCCCCTTGAAGGTTCCATCTCCAACACTGTAGATGGGCTGTGCATAAACCAGCACTCTCTCATCATCAAAATCGAGCCGGTTTCTGATATCCTTAAGGGCTACGGTTATCTCGTAAACCTCTGCGAAGCTGTCCATGTCCTCAGGAGTGATCTGATAGAAGTAGCTGTTATTCTGATCGTTAAAGCGCTTCGCCACGTACTCGTTTAGCTGACGAAGCTTCATCGGAGAATCCATCTCCCTGGTGACAAGGCTTGTAATCAGCACATAGTTAAACGGCATTTTGAGTTCAGCCTTGACCCCGTCATATACAGCGCGGATCTGGTCAGCTATCTTGAGTGCTTCGCCTTCGTCAGCAGTGTTGATTATATTAATAAACTTCTGATCATCTATCCTGTACATGCCGATCTTGGGACTTATGGTCTCGATTGATCTGCACGCATTTATACCCACATACATTGCTCTCTCAGATTCCTGGATAAAGCTGTCAGCTGTTGGCATGCGGAACTCTGCGTACATCAGGTAAAAGAGCTTATGGCCAGTGTTCTTTTTCAGGAACTCGTTAAGGGCATTCATGCTCTGGCAGCCGGACACCTCATCGTAAGGGATATTGTGGAATAACAGGAATGCCAGAGTGAACACGGGTATATAAGTAAGTGCTGTGAACACAGTATAATTTCTATTGATAAGTATGATCTGCAGTAAAAGAAGTATTATATCAATGGGAACGATCATGCAGACAGTATGCCAGATCACTCTTGATATCTGAGGCCTGTTGGTAATAGATGCATAAAGACAGATAACAGCACAGATAATACCTGCGCAGCAATAAAATCTGGTGAAGTGAGTAAGATCAATTCCATCAAGTCCAAGCTCATACAGACCGCTGGCTGCGATCTCAATGATCATTCCAACAATGTATGCCGTGGACAGAACACTATACATTAGAAGAAACTCACGCCGCTGTTTGCGTCTGACCATGGACATCATATTAACATAGGAAAAGATATAATAGAGGACTCCATTGTATACCAGCAGGAAAAAGATAAGCTGGGTCATAAAGATGTTCTGGTTATAGAACCTCTCGGGGTTGTTGGCAACGATCAGGATGGATATCTGAAGGATTATTGCAACTATTCCCCAGATGTTACCCAGAAACAGGAATCTGTAAACATAGGTCTTCTTGGGCGTTGTATAAAGCATAACAAACAAAAGAAGACCTGCCAGAAGCAAGCCTGCATACTCACCTATTGAATTATATACAATCGTAGGGGTCATCTGCATGCTATAATGTTATCACAAAACCGATAACAATTACATTAAACTATTATAAAATAATAACTTTATTGTATAAAAATAACTCCTCCGGTTACCCGGAGGAGCCTTTTTTACCTTATCTGGATTATTCTTCTGAGTTTGCAGCTGCAACCTTGTCTGCTCTGTCGGCAACCTCTTTTGCCTGAACATCTGAAGGAGCCTGCTCATATCTTGCGAACTCATACTCGAAGTCGCCTGATCCACCTGTCATGGAGCGAAGCTGTGTGCAGTAGCCGTAGAGTTCCATCATAGGAACCTCAGCCTCGATGACCTGCTTGCCTGTAAGGGAAGGATTCATTCCAAGAACTCTTCCTCTTCTCTTGTTAAGATCACCCATTACGTCGCCGGTGAAGTTGTCCGGAACGGTAACCTTGAGAGAAACGATAGGCTCAAGCAGAACAGGTGAAGCTTCCATGAAGCCCTTCTTGAAGGCGCCTGATGCAGCTACCTTGAAGGCCATTTCGGAGGAATCCACAGGGTGATATGATCCATCGTAAAGCGTAGCCTTAACACCAACTACAGGATAAGCTGCCAGAGGTCCTCTCTGAACGGACTCTGCAAGGCCCTTCTCAACTGCAGGGAAGTAATTCTTAGGAACTGCTCCACCAACAACCTCCTGCTCGAATACATAAGGTGTAAGCGGATCTCCTGAAGGCTCGAAGCGCATTTTAACGTGTCCGTACTGGCCGTGTCCACCGGTCTGCTTCTTATATTTGTATTCTACATCAGAGTTCTTGCGGATTGTCTCCCTGAAAGCAACCTTCGGCTTTGTAAGGTCGATGTTAACTTTGTAAACGCTGGCAAGCTTGCTCTGAACAACGTCAAGGTGCATGTCACCCATACCATAGATAAGAGTCTGACGGTTCTCAGCGTCGTTAACGACCTTAAGAGTCTGATCCTCAGCAGAGAGCTTAGCCAGTGACTGTGCAATCTTATCGATATCAGCCTTGTTCTGAGCGTGGTATCTCATGTATGTGTAAGGCTGTGAAATGTCCATCTTAGCATACTGTACAGGAGTAGCCTTTGTTGAAAGGGTATCGCCTGTAGCAATATCCAGCTTCTGAAGAGCACCAAGATCTCCTGCATGAAGCTCTGAAACTTCAATAGCCTTATTGCCCTGGAGCACATAGAGCTTGCCCAGCTTAACATCTACATCCTTGCCTGCGATGAACATCTGGTCATCGGGCTTAAGGACACCTGAACGAACCTTGATAAGTGAGTACTTACCGATGAATGGATCGATCATGGTCTTGAATACGAAAGCTGTCTTGGGCTTAGCAAAGTCGAAGTCAGCTTCGAAGATCTCATTGGTATTTGTATTGATGCCGGCCATCTTGCGATTCTCAGGGCTTGGCATGTACTTAACGATATCATCAAGTACTGTATAGATACCCTGGCAGAGTGTGGATGATCCCATCTCGATAGGAACGATGGATCCGTCACAAACATTGCTTCTGGCTGCGGCTCTGATCTCAGCCTCAGAGAAGGTATCGCCATTGAAATATCTGTCCATGAATTCTTCAGAAGTCTCAGCAACTGTCTCGATGAGGGTATCTCTAAAGAGCTTAAGGTTTGCCTCATTGTACTCAGGAACAGGGCACTCAACAACCTGCTTGCCTTCCCATCTGAAGCCCTTCTCCTGTATTACGTTAACGTATCCTACAAATTTCTCGTTCTCACGGATAGGAAGATTGAAAGGAGCCATCTTCTTGCCATACTTGTCAGTAAGGTCCTGAACTACCTGTCTGTAAGAAACGTCGTCAATATCCATGTCAGAAACAAAGAACATACGAGGAATCTTATACTTCTCGCAAAGGTCCCATGCTCTCTCTGTTCCAACTTCTATTCCGGCCTTACCGGAAACAACGATAATAGCTGCATCAGCAACACTGATTGCCTCTTCTACTTCGCCAACAAAATCAAAGAATCCGGGAGTATCCAGGAGATTGATCTTGTGTCCGTCCCACTCCAGAGGAATGGTAGTTGTGCTGATGGAAAAATGTCTCTTCTGCTCTTCCTTATCGAAGTCGCTAAGTGTGTTTCCGTCCTCGACCTTTCCCATACGGGAAGTGATTCCTGCCAGGTAAGCCATAGCTTCGGCTAAAGTGGTCTTACCTGCGCCGCCATGCCCCAACAGCACTACGTTACGAATCTTGTCAGTTGTGTAAACGTTCATATCTAATCCTCCAGTCTGGATATTTTGGGTAAAATGTATGAGATATGATACAGGTCCCCAAGAAAATCATATAACCATTTTACTAAAAAAGTATATCCAAAACAAGTATAATAGGTGGTTTTGCACAAATATAATTCAGTTGATTTTCGCGCGTTGAAGTGATATAGTATTGTTCGAACTCTCTGTATTAATAGGAGGACTTTATTCATGGACTTTAAGACCTTTGGATTCGTAGGACTTGGTCTGATTGGCGGCTCTATTGCAAGGGCTATCAAGATCAAACTCCCGGAGTCCAGGATCATTGCATATACACCTCATCCCGAGACTGTTGACGCAGCACATGCGGACAAAGTAGTGGATACACCGCTTTATAAGATTGGTCCGGAGTTTGGGGAATGCGACATTATCTTTTTATGTGCGCCTGTAGAGATCAATAACGAGAATCTTGCAACTCTTTGCGAGTTTATAAACGACACGACTCTTATCACAGATATTGGAAGCGTCAAGAACAGCATTCATGATAAGGTAAAAGAGCTTGGACTGGAGGCGCAGTTTATCGGCGGACATCCAATGGCCGGTACCGAGAGGATTGGATATAACAATTCCAAGGCAAGACTTCTCGAAAACGCCTACTATATTCTTACTAAAACAGATAAGACGCAGGATGATAAGCTTGCTTCCTATGTTGAACTGGTTCAGACCATTGGAGCAATTCCACTGGTAATACCTTATCAACAACACGACTATATAACAGCTGCCATCAGTCATGTACCTCATGTCATCTCCGCTTCACTTGTGAATCTTGTGAAAGACTCAGACAGTGAGGATCATCTGATGAAGACAATCGCAGCAGGAGGATTTAAAGATATCACCAGAATCTCATCCTCTTCGCCTGTGATGTGGAATCAGATCTGCATGACAAACTCCGATAATATCTCAGATCTTCTCGGAAGTTACATCGATGCACTCTGCGACATCAAACTGGCAATTGATGAGAAAAATGAAGAAAAGGTCCTGGATTTCTTTTCAAACGCAAGAGAATACAGAGAATCATTTCTTGATAGTTCATCAGGTCCTATCCGCAAGGTCTATGACCTCAAGGTTGAGATTGACGACCAGCCCGGTAACCTGGCCAGAGTTGCTACTCTCCTGTCCGATAATGATATCAACATCAAGAACATCGGCATCGTACACAACAGAGAGTATGAACGCGGAACACTTCGCATCGAACTTCATGATGATCAGGGACTTAAGAAAGCCAGGGATATTTTGGAGAACAATAGTTACACCGTTTACACTAAACAATGATTCCCTCTAAACAGAGAGAAAGACCCGCTATGATATCACTTGAAAAAGCTACCAGACCACTTAAAGGAGATATTTTCGTTCCCGGGGATAAATCCATATCCCACAGGAGCATTATGTTTGGCGCCCTCTCTCAGGGTACCACCGAGGTAACAGGCTTTTTACAGAGTGCTGACTGCCTCTCTACAATTGACTGTTTCAGGAAGCTTGGAGTTCAGATTGAACACGCAATACGTCCCACCAACGGAGTTCCTACCATAACTGTACACGGCAAGGGACTTCACGGACTTAGCGCGCCCGACTCCACTCTCTATACCGGAAATAGCGGAACTACAACCAGACTCATGTCAGGAATCCTGGCTGCTCAACCCTTTGATTCCATGATCACAGGAGATATGTCGATTGAAAAGAGACCAATGGGCAGGATCATCAAGCCTCTCTCCCAGATGGGCGCTGAGGTTGCTTCTGTCATGGGAAATGGCTGCGCTCCTCTTCGCTTCACAGGCGGCAAGAAACTTCACGGAATCAACTATCGCAGTCCTGTTGCGTCAGCACAGGTTAAGTCCTGCACCATTCTTGCAGGTCTTTACGCTGAAGGTGATACCGTTGTTTATGAGCCTGCTCTTTCCAGAAATCATACAGAGATCATGCTCTCCGCTTTTGGTGCAGACATCCACAATGAAGTGGCCCGTGACGGAAGCGCTGTTGCAATCCTTCATCCCGGAATGCCCCTTAGCGGTCGTAAGATAAACGTTCCTGGCGACATCTCTTCTGCTGCTTACTTTATCGTTGCAGCACTGATGGTTCCAGGGTCAGAAATCCTTATCAGAAATGTTGGAATCAATAAGACAAGATCCGGTATACTTACCGTTCTGAATCAGATGGGTGCTGATATCACCCTCCTTAATGTTGATGAGTCATCCGAGCCCAAGGCTGACATCCTTGTTAAATACTCGGAGCTTCACGGCAACGAGAACAATCAGTTCGTCATCGGCGGAAAAGAGATCCCGACTATGATAGACGAGCTCCCCGTTGTGGCAGTTCTCGCAGCCACCAGAAACTTCGACACCGTGATCAAGGACGCTGCCGAGCTCAAGGTCAAAGAGTCCGATAGAATCGACACCGTAGTTAGCGGTCTTACAAAAATGGGCTGTGATATTGAAGCTACTGACGACGGCATGATAATCCACGGCGGCAAGCCCCTTAAGGGTGCCGACATCAACTCCCACGCCGACCATCGCCTGGCCATGAGCTTCGCCATAGCCTCTCTTGCTGCTTCAGGCACCACAAGGATTCTTGATGATGAATGTGTGGGAATTTCATATCCGAGCTTTTTTAAAGATTTATTGGGACTGCTGTGAGGCAGTCCTTTTTTGATACAAACTAAGCCCGCCACGAAATGTGGCAGGCTCAAATTATTATAACCCACACTGTTTATAAAACCTGGCAATTCTCCGCCTTGCCTGCTTCTTATCGATGATATCATACTCAAGAGCCTTTGATATCATTCCGCAGTACAACTTGAAAGCCTCTTTTGCCGCCAGCAGGCGCATATATTTGAAATCGTCCAACTTGCCGGAAAAATCCTGTAATCCCCTGATAATTATTGTTACAGCCTGAATCTCCGGGCTCATATTATTATTGGTATCGCCATCCTGATCATCGAAGGTTTCTTCAATATAGTTCTTGCAGGCGGTAAAAACATCTTCTAAATACTCATGTGTAAACATGTCATAATACTTATTAAGATAACAAAGAATCTGTTCCTTTCGGGGCAGCGATCTGTCTACCCTCGGGCTATCAACCCTTTTTATATATTTATCTGCATCAAAAAATAAACGCATACTGTTGTAATGACTCCCCTTTATTCATATGATATATAATTCTCGACATGGCTCAAGTGAATTGAGCCGTTATTGCTGTCCGCAAATTCTTTTTCGATATTGGCAATTATTGCCGAGCCTTCTTCCTGAGTTATTATAGGCATGAAGACAAAGAACTGGTCAGACTTGATCTGCACAATAACATCACTTTTTCTAAGGCTCTTTTGCAACAGCTCAATGAAATCCGATGCCTCCTGTGAACTGATCATCTGATAATCGTCATATCCAAGAGAAAAGAGTATCTTTAAAGCTCCACTTTTATCTCTTTCCAGGAATCGAACGGCGAATCGGTAAACCTGAATAAATGTGTCTTTTCCAAGTACCATTGCGCCATCTGCAGAAGAGCGTTCCTTCAGAATCCTGTTAAAACGCGTCATGTCCATATCCAGATCACTGGTAGCTAATGAGTCTTCGTCAAAGGCCTCTTCATCATGAATGTGAACACCATGCTTGCCGTTTTGCTTGACTCTGTACATTGAAGAGTCGACGAACCTGAAGAGCATGGAAAAATCTCTGGAATGCTCCGGAACAAAAGCAACACCAATAGATATACCTATTGGAATATCAAAATCAGCACCCATTATTTCGACGCATTGCTTAAGCAGCTGCTCATTGAGTCTGTCTGTAAGAGCTTTAACCGCTACCTTTGAGGTAAGGTCACAGAAGAAGGCAAGGAATTCATCTCCTCCAATTCGGCTTATCACATCGCCTTCTCTGGTATTGTGGCGAACTATTTCAGAAAAAGAGATAAGGACTTTATCACCTGCATCGTGTCCGTATATGTCATTGACAAGCTTGAAATTATCAAGGTCAAGGAGCATGATCGCACCGGTCTTTTCCTGGCACATATCAGTTATTCTCTCTGTGCCGCTTGTCTTGTTTAAGAAGCCGGTAAGCTTATCCAGAGTTGCCTTTTGGGTAAGTGCTTTAATGGTCTTATTATTTTCAATCGTATTGGCAATACGGTGCAGAAGAATGTCTTTGTCAAAGGGCTTTCTAATAAAATCGGATGCGCCATCCTTAAGGCCTCGTCTCTCTGTGGCGCTGTCACCGCCGCCAGATAAAAAGATAACAGGCGTAGCACTGCGATTATGTTCTTCCTCGAAACTTCTCATGGCACGAAAAGCCTCGAAACCATCCATGTCAGGCATGGTAATGTCGAGAAGCACAAGATCCGGTTCATGACTTTCCATAAACTTCAAAAGGTCTTTTCCCGAGCGAAGACAGCTGATACGCATGTCCTGGTCGGAAAGGATACTCTTGGCAACCTTGAGATCTATTGTATTATCATCAACTACGACAATCCAATATCCCATTAAATCCTCCGAATTTCATATCACAAACAGCTTATTATAGTATCTCATATATCTGCCGGAGATGGAAGATGTAGTTACAGAATGTGGCATTTTCAAAATCTTTTGGGGAACGAACCTATTATATGGTTATTTATTGACAACCAGGGAAAATAGGCGCAATCTATATTTGTAACGTTAAAACGAAAAAAAGTGGAGGGGAAAACAATGAATATAAAAATGCGTTTCTTGCCTTTTATTTTGGCAACAGTTCTTTTGTGCAGTTGCGGAAGCAGCACAGAGGTCAGCAGTCAGGCAGATACAGGTGGAAACCATGAAGTCGCAGCTCAACCGGTCAGTGAAGTGCCTGCTGCGAATACTGCTGAGGTCGTAACTGAAACTACCAGTAATGACGCAGCCATTACAAACAAGATTACAATTGAAGATAATATTGATCTTTCTTATGTAAAAGACACTTCGGCTGCAGGTCTTTTCAAAGGTTTTTTAAGTGGTAATGCAACAGCAGCGTTTAACGGAGACAACGTTTCCATTGGCAATCTGATCGCAACAAATATCGATCTGGAGGAATATGGCAGTGAAGGCCAGACCATGACAGAATATCTTAGCGATCAATGTGCAATCAGTTACGCTGTATCAGAAGCCTCGGAGCCTACACTTTACCTTGAGATAATGAACGTCATGGTGGAAGGTGCTATTTATCAGATAAGGATCAAAGACGGCGGCCTGTATGTCAACAGCAACCTGGATACCGGATGGAGCGACAGCTTATCAGTGTATCCAAACGGTATGCTTGCTGTATATCATGGAATGAGCCTTCCAACTGTTGAATATTTCTATGATGGAACAGATAAGATGCTTGATATTATTTCAGGTGAAGGAAAGGCTAAGCTCCTGATATTTGGACCAAAGAGTTACTTCGAAACCGACTTTGAACAGGCCAAGTCAGATTATGAAGCTATGGCAGATACAGTACTGGCATATGAGGATGATCCTTTTGCAGAGTTTGCCAGTGAGCGTGATGACGTGGTTAAGATGTCAGCTGATAATGATCTTATTGAGTGGAAGCAGATAAAAGTGACCAGTTTTGAAGAATAATATATTTGATGTAATGAGCCTGCCACATTTCGTGGCAGGCTCTAACTAAATCCAAGCATTACTAGCGGAGCAAATACTCCTTCATATTATCAAAGATAATCTCATAAGCATCCGGCCAAAAATGTATACCATCCGATGACAGTTCCCGTATTACACAACCATCACTATCCGCAAGTCCCCTGTTTACATCAATATATTCATAGCCATACTCCACTGCCAGGCTTTGCACGATACTGTTAGCCTGAGGGAGCCTATCTCTTCGAAGCCGAGCAGCCAGTGGTGCATCAGGCCATGCCTCAATCTCTTCAGCAAGAGAAACATTCACCGGGTAATAAGCCATCATATAGACCTTCGCATCCGGAAGTCTGTCTTTTATCTGATCCAGAACCTGTCTGTAATCAGATGTAAACCTTTCCTGGGTCATATCCGGAATACTTATGTCATTGGTCCCGATATTGATGAAGATAACAGATGGTTCAAGATCAAAGATCTGTTCATCCATGGACTCCAGGAGCTCAGGGATTGTATATCCGCTTATCCCTCTGTTGTAGATGCACAGATCAATCCCTCTGCTCATCAGGATTTCATTTATAGGAAAATGCTCCATAAGAGATGATCCCACAAAAAGGATTTTTCCTTTCTTTGCACTTCTGTTAAGTCTTCTGTATCTCTCAACCGCGTATTCGTTCATACTCTTATCAGCAGGGCCTCCATTTCCCTTTATCTCATATCCCGGGCAACAGCCCCTCTTTTAAATTAATAATTCATGTAGAACATCTGAGCAAGCTCAGAATTCTTATCAAGAATAATAGTCTTCTCTCCCTTTCCAAGAGACTCCTTGAAAGCATCCAAAGATCTAACATAATTATAGAACTCAGACTTCTCTTCTGTGTTGTAGGCCTCTGACAAAGTCTTCATGTACTCAGCCTCACCTTCACCGGAGAGCTTTGTTGCTGTCTTTTCAGCATCTGCCTTAAGGATTGCAACCTTCTTATCGGTCTCGTTCTTGATCTTCTGTGCTTCTGCCTCACCTTCAGCCTGGTAGGAAGCTGCAATGTTATTTCTCTCGGAGATCATACGCTCATATACAGCAGTTCTGTTGTCATCAGGAAGATCCAGTGCTTTGATCTCAGCTTTTACGATCTGGATTCCATAACCGGACATATCAGAATTGGAATTCTGAGTTATGAGGTTTGTGAGAACCTCACCTCTGGACTCGATAACTTCATCCTGTGTCATGGATGAGATTGCAGTCTTGGTTGCGTTGTAAACTGCTGCCTCTATTCTCTCCTGCGCCCTGGCATCAAGAGCATTCAGTGACTGAATATATCTGACCGGATCAACAACCTTCCAAAGTACGTATGTGTCTGTGATCATTGACTTCTTATCTTTTGTGATAACATCAGATGCAGGAATATCGTAGATCTTGGTTGCTGCACTGATGCGCTGTGTTGTCTGAACAAAAGGTGTAATCACTCTAAGTCCCGGATCAGACTCAACCTTAACGATCTTACCAAACTGTCTTACCGCAACATATTCCTTCTGGTGTACTGTATATAGTGAATTGCCCAGAACAACGATTGCAATTATGACTAATATTACTAATAATGTACCCGATACTTTTTTCTTCATATTCTTATCCCTCAACTTTCACCCGTATTATCATTCACCTGTCGTAAAGCTCTGAAGCGGAAGCATCTGCTGTGTGTTTCCGTCTGTGATGATAACCTTGGCATCCGGAAGCACGTTCTCCATTGCCTCATAAAACATTCTTTGTTTTGTGATCAGAGGGTATTTACTGTATTCCTCAAAAATGCTGTTGAACTTTGCAGCCTCACCTTCAGCTTCAGCGATTCTTGCAGCTTTCTGCGCTTCTGCATTCTGAATGATTCGGTCTGCCTCAGCCTCTGCTGCAGGAACCTGCTCACTCTGGTACTTCTTGGCATTGTTGACCGCTGTCTCTTTTCCCTGCTTAGCAGTTTCAACCGCTTTGAAGGCCTGCTTGATCTCGTCTGTCGGCGGTTCAGCATCCTGTACTGTAAGGTTAACTACTGAAAGTCCCACTTCTTCATCCTGAAGTGCCTTTGACAATCTCTCTTTTGCCTCAGCCTGAATCTGTCCTTTAGCTGTTGTGATTACCTCATCAACCGGATAATCGATTACTGTTGAACGAATGCTGGCAAGAGCAATATTCTTCATTATGGACTCAGGACTGTTTGTGTTGTAAATGTAGGCAACCGGATCACTTACCTTATATTCCAAATAGAAATCAATATCAACGAAGTTGAAGTCAGATGTGATCATAATGCCCTCATCATCAATCGTGATATTCTGTCCGTTTCCATCAAGAACATATCCGATTCCTATACCATGGGTTGTCATATCAACCTTGTGTACCTGCTGAATATATGGAATTTTGAAATACAACCCCGCAGAATTGGTCTGAACTACCTTTCCAAACTGTGTGACAACAGCCTGTTCCTGCTCACTTACATTGTAGAAAGAGCCCATTACCACGGATAAAATAAATATCGCGATAACACCTATCAGTAAGCCCCTTCCGAATTTGGATGCATCAAATTCTTTCTTTTGCTTCATATTCACTTCCTCCTCTGTTTAAAACATCCCTCTGAATATATCACAAATGATAGCATCAGTGCAAAGAAACTTATATGGTTTTGTTGGCGAAATAAATGTGGTTATTCAGTACAAATCAGGAAACTATTTTCTTTATTAATTGAAAAAGAGCCCATCACATCCGTGACAGGCTCAAACACCTCATATTTACAGAGCTTTTTCATGCCCTCTTAAGATGGCATATTACTGTCTTCCCGCCTTTCTTGCTTTCTTATCTGCATACATAGCTTCATCAGCCCGATCAAAAAGAGACTGTAAATCAAGCGAATCGTTGATCACACCGATTGAGCTCCCGATACTTGCTGTTATCTCATACTCCTTGTTCCTGACGCTTTCCTTCTTCTGAAGCACATTGTCGATTCGGCTTCTTACCGTATCAGCAGACAGGAAAATCTCCATATCGGTCAGCAATGCGCATGCAAATTCGTCGCCACCAAATCTGGCACATATACCGTTTCTTGAGGCAAAATACTTCACAGCCTCTGCCATGTTCTTAATGGCAAAGTCCCCCTGTGTATGTCCAAACATATCATTTATATACTTCAGCTTGTCCATATCGATTGAGAAGATAGTAAGATATCTTCCATAATTGTCTGTGCTCTCGATCATCTTCTTTACTTCTGCAAGAAAACCGCGCCTGTTGTATATACCGGTCAGATAATCAATTATGGAGTTCTGCTCTATTTCATTGCGTATGCTTGTCAGTTTCCTGTTTGTTATTACTGCATTTATCGCAGATGACAGGAACATGCCAAATTCCTCACATCTACGTACATCTCTGTTTTGGGTCTTCTCGGTTCCATATACAAGGTATCCAAAAACCTGATTCCCGGTGTGCAAAAGGCGGATAAGTAAAAGACTGTAGTTGCTTTTCTTTACAAGATCGTCGAATCCCGGAATAAACTCAGGCTCGTCATAAGCGGTTCCAAGCCCTGTTCTCTCACCATCCTCGCATCTGAAAAACGTAGTATATCTGTGCTTATCAACCCCTTTTATCTCAGGCGCCAAAAGGTCTGAAAAGATACCCACAAACTGGAACTGCCTCTCCCATATCCACAATGTCTTTGTTATGATACTTGAAAGCTCACTTACAGAATCAAGAATCGCAGCCTGGGACATAAGACTGTTTATACTGTTTACCGCCCAGTTGACATCGTAATAGCTGGCGGACAGAACCGTAATATCCTTTGGTGAAAGAATATCCTCCGACCTTCTGCACCCGCAGGACTCTCTGAGTTTAAGAACAAAATCCACATCATGATGAGATTCATTTTCCGGATCTTCACACTCATTAATGAGTCGGATTATCATCTCCGCTTCTTTATGATAGTCCGGTGCCACAGTTGTTATGGACGGCGAATTATAAAGACCGCTCTTTATGCCATCAAATCCGGTAACAATAACGTCTTCCGGAACATTTATGCCGGAAGTTATTAGCTCGTCCGCACATGCAATGGCCATATTGTCATTAGCGCACACTACAGCATCAAACTCTTCACCGGACTGTATAAATCTTCTGGTTGCCGTTCTGGCAGGCTGGTCCCAAAATTCACCATATAAAAGCCGATTATCTTCAAAGGGAATATTTTTCTCGGCAAGCACCTCTTTGTAGGCATCAATTCTTTCCTCAGAGAAATGATCTCCCTTAGGGCCTGCAATCATATTTATTTTGCTGCATCCGTGAACATCAATGACATGCCTTACTATCGCCTTGAAACTCTCCTTATAGCGCATGGACACACTAATCCTGCCGGGAAGATACTTCTCCATAGTGATAACAGGGATTCCCTTTCTTTTTCCAAGTTCGTTTATTGCCACAACCAGATAGTCATTTTTAATAAATTCAAGCTGTACAATAATAGCCTTGATATCCAGATGTCCGCACAGATCTATGAGCTTAAGCTCGCAGTTGTCCCTGTCCTGATCCCATACCGTAGTCTCAGAAAAACTGAACGCCAGAATAAAGAAGCCCTGTTTTTGGCCTTCTTTTTCAAGTTCTCTAATGAAGTTGCTGTTTTTTTCCTGGTCAAGCATTCCACCCATGAATGCTATCAGTTTTTTCTCTTTATCCATAGCAAATAAAACCCTTTTACATGATCAGGAGATCTCATCTTATTTATAACATATTATTCACCCCAAAAATGTATTTTTATAAAACTCTTATACAAATTTTAGCACATATAATTGTGCTATACTTATCACATATTTAAGATGCTAATAATTCAGATGCCACATATATACCGAGGATATACAGTATGGATGCAAAAAAAATGTTAACAATTGTTTCAATTGCACTACTTCTTTCAGGATGTGGAAAAAAAATAGAAGAAGCCGGAAATGACATTTCACCAGCCGCCGCTTCAAATACAATTTTATCAGATGAGGCTCCGATACCGGAAGAAACATTCAGTTCTGAAACCATTCAAGCAAAAGACACAATTACGCTGTCTGATTCAGAACTTGACGAGTTTACTTCCCTATTCAACACGCCAGAGTATAAGGGCTTCCTCTTCGATCCCTTCAACAATCCTGAAGACATTAGTTTAAACGCAGTATTCTATTATGGTGCCGGGATTGATGTTAATGACATTAGCGATGACGAGATAAGCGATTATCTTGCAGCAGTTAATCAATCTGAAGTTTATGGCAATCTGTATGTCATGAGGGCTTCTGATTTCAACGAGTTCTTTGAAACTCATCTTGGAATAAGTGCTCCCCAGAAACTCCCAAACTCAAATTGGACTTATATATCTGACCGGGATTCATATTATTACTATCATTGGGATTCCATGTACGAAGGAAAAGACTTCAAATGCATTTCCGGTGAAAAGGATGGAGATACTTACACGCTTAGATTTGAACTGAATACAGAAAAACACTACGAAAGATTTGCCGACAGAATTATAAAGTTTACAAAGTCTGGCGACACACTAATCATGGATTCCAATTCCATTATGTGGGATGACTACTGCGATGAATCTCAGACCTTTGACGTCGAGCTTTATCCTTCCGGAGCGCCCATACACTTTATCACATACCTGCCCGATCCTGAAGATGGAATAGAGATAATACTGGTCAAAGATGGAAAGTACATGACAGACATTAGTACACACCTATGGAGAAGCTATGATTATGACGCAAGACTCAGCGAAGTAACTGCCGTAAGTTTTTTTGACTTTAATGCTGACGGAGTAAAAGATATCCTTGTTATAGGCAAATCTGATCTGGGTGATAATATCATTCTTTCAGAATCTGTTCCGAATGATTATTATTACGAAACCTGCTACGATCTAAATGAAAAACTCGAAGAAGAACTTTCTGGTAACATCACAGTAAGTGCTGTAAAAAAACAAACTATTGGACGACAATGCAGAATGCAGGTTTGATAATTACAAAGATGCTTATTCTCACATAGCCAGACTTTACAACATGTCCAGTGACAAATATGTCTATGGGCTTATTGATTGTGACGCAGATGATATCCCCGAACTTGTCATTAACAATCGGGGTTACAATGTTTCTCTTTATTCATTTGAAAATGGTAATATTCACTGTCTGATGTATCAATGGGCATATGGTGCCGGCGGTAACTATGGCTACATGTATGCTCCCGGAAAAGGAGTTTTTACTAACCATAACAATGACTATGCCGGAGCTGTGCAATACGATTCATACATGACGAGTCACGAAGGCCACGAGATTACAACAGACTACTATGTTGAATATATAATGTTCAAGGATACCGATGGAGACAGAATGCCTTCAGAAAAGGAACTGTCTGCTAATGATGCGTTGGACGTTTTCGAAGCCTATTATTACAACTGTACCGATGCTGATATGTCTGAAGATGAGATTGAAGCAAAGATTGCTGAGTACGATACTTATGAGTACAAAGATGTAACTGGAAACATGAATTACGATGATTTAATAAACAGTCTCTCAACACCAACTCCTTAACAGTTGGTGCAGAGAGACTGTAATAGTTATATTATGCGAAATGTACTCTTTCTACTGTTGTTCCAAAAGGACAAAGTGAAAGACGTGCCAATTTGAAGAACTGCTTACCAAATGGAATTCCTACAATTGTAATGCAAAGGAGGCATCCGAAGAATAAATTCATAAGAGCCATCTCAAGTCCTCCTGCCAGGAACCAGATTACATTAAGCAGGAATGAACCAACTCCACCCTTATCCTCGACTTCCTTTCCAAAAGGATTTAAGGTAAGGCTTGCCATCTTGAAGCACTGAAGTCCTACAGGAATTCCGATCACTGTAATGCAGTACAGGCATCCAAGTAATGCCCAGGAAATAGAACAAATCAGTCCACCACAAAGTATCCAAAGTAAATTTCCAAGTATTCTCATTTTTTCTCCCTTTCTGTTTGGTCTTTTGACCTCGCCATGATGATATATTATAAGACCATGTATCACAGAACTATCACACTCACTGTCCAAATATCTTTTTTCTAAGTTTCTGACCTGTCGGGGTAGTCGCAAGGCCACCTCCTGCAGTCTCCTTCAATGAATTTGGCAGCGCATCCCCAACTTCTTTCATAGCATCAATGCATTCATCTGCCAATTACCTCATTACTTCATACTTTTCCTCAGAAAAACATGAACATCCTAAATACCATGGACAAAAGCTGCAAAATAACGAACCATCTTATGATTCTGAATACAAATGATCCACGGAACACCGGAGTTCTGTTGTTCCATCCGCCAAAGGTGTTCCATCCATTAAATGTGTTCCATGTATTCCAGGTCTCATCAGAGCGGCTATTCTCCCTATTTATATCGCTGCTGCTCCAATGCCAGTAAGTTGTGTAACCCTCAAATGGATTCTCCTCCCTCTGGGCATAAGTGGGCTCCTCGTTATATGTATATGTAGCATTAGCCTGATGATATCTTTCAGCACCTGGTTTTGTAAGGATATCATACGCAGCATTTATCTCATTCATCTTCTCTGCAGCATATGCATCACCTGGGTTCATATCCGGATGATACTTTTTTGCCAGGTTTCTATGTGCTTTTTTTATTTCCTCCTCAGAAGCTCCGGGAGCTACACCAAGAACTTTATAGGGATCCAATGTAATCATAACCATTTCCTCCGACCATATCAGGTCTTTTTAATGAATCTCTCACCACACTTCGGGCATCTTATCTCGATCCTGCCCTTTCCTTTTGGAACTCTTAGCTGCTGATTACAACTCTTGCAGATGTAGTATCTACTGACTTTTCTGTCTCTTACCTGTAGTCCAAGCAGATTAAGACGCTTTCTTGGAAGTTCTGTTATAGAAAGAAACTTCTGGTTCTCTGCATATCTCTTGGGAATGTTCTTTGAATATACCCTGAAAACAGAATAGCCAAAAACCAAAAGCCACAAAGCATTTATAACAGCGCTTCCTGCAAAAAGATTTATGAAAAGAAGCAGTATTGCGATCATATTGCAAAATCTTGCAAGGTTATCATAGCCGTTTCGTCCATATAAAAACTGAGCCATTTTACTAACAGCCTGATAACGAAGTTGTTTCATCTTGTCCATTTTTATACCTCCTGGGTCTACCGGAATATGATAATCCTGTAGTAGATCCACCTTTAGTTTATGATATGCTTTTATGCCAATTTTTCACATACCGGATATGGCAAATTGGGTACCTCTATTCTTCTTTTGTATTATGCACTAAAAACCTAAATCGAAACATAAAAGTTCCAGACACCACTCAATTATCTATCACAACACTCTGATCATTTCAATGACTTCCATACTTTATCCCAAAAAATTTTATCGTTTCTCATATTTTAGACTTATTTTATCGTTGTATATAACTGTTTTGAGTTACAATATTGTTGAAACTACGTTTAAAAAGCTGGAGGAACCCAGGTTGAAACTACTGCATATTTCATTAAATGATACATTCGAAAAGACAATCATGGAATGGGCATATGATATTAAATCAGCCGGCAATACTGCACTCTTCCATGTTTATGTTCCGTATGATTATAAAGACAATCTTGAAAAACTGGATTATATAAGAAATATCCTGAAAAAAGAAGCCGCAGATATACCTGTGATCGGATGCAGTGCCACTGGAGAAATCCTCGACGGACAGATAAATGACAACGATATTGTGATCACAGCCATGGTATTTGAAGATCCCGGAACTAAGGTCCAGGTTCTGACATCCTACGAACAGGCAGATGAATTTGACGCTAATGCTCTTCTGGAGCGTACAAAGTGTATCTCCGATCTGAAGGCTATTGAGATTCTCACCGCTGCGCCCTATGAAAAGCTTGAAAATGTAGGCGAGGTCATCGACGCTCTGCCTGATGATATTGTTATCTTCGGCGGTGTAGCAGTTGGCGATGACAAGCACATGCCCTTTGTATTTGCCAATGAAAGCCCCATCAGCAATACCGGCTCGGCATATGTTATTTACACGGGAAAAGAGCTCCATCTTCAGGCAAACAGAATGTTTGGATGGAAACCTATCGGCTATCCCCTTAGTGTAACCAGATCCGAAGGTCCTGTTGTTTACGAGCTTGACGGTAAACCAGCCTTCGATGTATACAACCATTACCTGCACATTAAAAAGGGCGATAATTTCTTTTATGACGCCCTTGAATTTCCTTGGGAAGTTCGCATAAACGATGATACTGCCTACATAAGGCACGCCAAATCCGTTAATCCTGACGGATCTATTGTTATGTCTTCAAATATTCCCCAGGGCAGCAGCATCAGGTTAACCTACGGCGATCCCAGAAGGATCATTGATCATACCAAACAGACCATTCTAATGATCCATGACTTTGCGCCCCAGGTTGTGAGCATAGTTAATTGCATGGGCCGAAAGCTCTTTTGGGCAGAAAATGAAAATGTTGAAATATCACTGATCTCCAAATATATGCAGTCTACCGGCTTTAGCGCACTGGGCGAGATTCTGCGTCACAAAGGGATTTCCCTTCTCAATAACCTTTCAATCGTGGCTGTTGCCATGAGGGAAGGTCCTGCCGGCAAGGTGGCAGATATCGATCTTGTGGAATTTGAACGCAATGCCAGCATGTCTATCACTGCCCGTCTCGCCTTCTTTATCAACACTATCACAGATGAGCTGATGGAAAAGAATGAGCAGTTGGAGGATATGCTTTACAAAGCCTCCCACGATGCCATGACGGGACTTTTAAATCGCGGCGCCATAGAGAGGATGATCTATGACTCCAGTAGTCTTTATTCTGGAACAGCCACTGACAGCTGGTACCTGATCATGTTCGATGTGGATGACTTTAAGATGATCAATGATCAATGTGGCCACGCGCAGGGTGACAGAATACTAAAATGTATCGCCAGAATACTGTCCGATTATGTATCAGACATTCCATATGCCAATGCCGGTCGTTGGGGCGGAGAAGAATTTATGGTTGTTGTCTCCGGCTGCGATGCCAATAGGGCAAAAGAAATCACGGATACAATCCACGATAAAGTAAAAGAAGAATCAAAAAAGGAAAAGTCAATCACCATCAGTGTAGGTGCCACCAAGCATCACAGTGATGAGAGCATACAGGATACAATAAACAGAGTTGATGAGCTCATGTATGAAGCAAAGGTGATGGGTAAAGATCAGGTTCGAACAGACCTATAGCTGCTTCTTTTCCAAGTACATAGCTTCATCCGCTTTTTCCATGAGTTCCTTGAGGGATTCGCTTTTTTCAGCATACGCCATTCCAACGCTCACCGTCAGTTCAAAGGGGAGCTTCTCTCTTGCTGCTATCTCCGCAAGATTGCTGACAATCCGCTGTTTCAGATCTATACCCTCATCCTCGCCACTAAGAGCAGTAAGAATAACAAACTCATCTCCACCATACCTTGCAAGTATGGTTCCCTTTGTAATCCCTTTACATGATAACCTCATAGAGTCTGCTATAAGCCTTAATGCCTTGTCTCCCTGCAGATGTCCATATGTATCATTGATTCTCTTGAAGTGATTGGCATCTATCAGGTAAAGACACATCCTCTCGTTGTCCGTATGATTCCTAATCATGTTTTCAAAAACATGGTTAAGCTGTTTCCTGTTGTTAAGCCCAGTAAGGGGATCTAAAGATATCAGCTGGTCTGTCCATAGAAGGTAAAGCACAAGTGTCGTTATTGACATCGCCACACAGGCGACGGGAAGTCTTGGATAAACAAACTGCAGAACACCGGCTATTCCAGGGGCTATCGGGAATAGCGCCAATTTGATAAGGAAACTATTTTTGTCCTGTTCCTTGTCATTAACAATGTCTATCACTGTTCTTACAAAAGCTACCACTATATAACTGTACGACAGCACATACGTAAGAACGAACAGTGGTCCTCTGTGATATACTCCATCATTGTCAACATAGAACAAAAATCTGCCCACAAGGTTTGCGGCAAGTAGTAAAAGCATCAGCCAGATTATCGAAGAAGATCTTATGACATTAATCCTTTTCCGGGCAAAATTGGTCTGCCTAAGATACTCAAAATACAGAAACCAGAAAAAACACATCAATGCCGTAGAAAAAAAATACACCTCCTTGCACGTCATCAAAACAATGCTGTTTCCCGGCATAACACCCTCATTGACCAGCACAAATATGGTGTCTGAAGCAAAAAACACCATCTCTGCAATTATGGACATGGCAAAATTCCTCTGTGCAACCATCTTGGAAAGGCCTCTGGTCTTATGCAGTATTATTCCAATCAACACAAAGGAAAAAAGATTAATTTCAAAATAAAGAATCGCATATTCGTGAATCATTCTTAATCACCTTTTTATGCTCAATTATCTAAAAATGCGTAAATCAAATAAAAGGGAGCTCCAAGCTCCCTATATTATTATAACATCATTACAATGATTTTGTTAGTGTAATAACGTCAACCTACAATTATACTCTCTTTTATTATATTTTTTCATTCCGCCATTTGTATTATTAGTAATACAAAAAAAAGCACCCAGCAATTAAGCTGAGTGCTTCTGAAAAAACGTATTTTACTGACCAAGATTAACAAGTGATACATCATCGAAGCATGCGTTAGGATAGCAACCTCCATCAATGTTGAATCCAGCTATTCCTACCAGGATGTAGCAAGTTCCTTCAGGCATAACGCCCTGAACAGATACTTTGCCCCAATCAGCCCCGTGATACTTTGCAGTATAGAAAGCTGCTGTTTTGCCATCAGGGTAGATAAAGGCCTGTTTTTCATCCAGGAACTCAAGATATATCTCTCCATAATCAGGCTCATTATCTTTATCATCTGAATAAGTGTGACAATAAGCAGAAAGCTCAAACTTATCGCCAACTTTAAAGTTTGAAGTGTCAACCCACTGGCAAAGCAGCGTATAAGTATTATTAGCGATGCCTCTCTTATCTCCCACAAACTGATATTGTCCGCTGTGTGGTGACGTTACCTGACCACCAGACGAGGCTGTTGTTACCGATCTCCAGCAGTCGTACTCATAGGTGTGTGACTCCCACCAGCCTGTAAGATCACCGGTTTCAGCTCCGGGATTAACAAGGAGATTCTCTTCAGCGCGTGCCTTAATTCCATATGCAGGGAATGATGCAATCAAGAATAACATCATTATTACTCCTGCACCCCCAACTCCAATTATCTTTGCCATAACACTCTTTCTACTCATAGCGCACCATCCTTTCTCCTGTAAGGTAGTATGTCTAAATTATACCTTTATGAATGGCGGCATATTAGAAAATTAGCATAAACTATTATTAAAAGAGCTTTAACATATTAAAATTGGATAAACTGGGGGCTGAGCGGTACCTCACACATCATTTGTAGTTCACAGCTGCTGCCTCTCCACCAGATCAAAGAACACCCCATTCATCTCCATCAGCTCATCATACGTTCCGGATTCCACAACTCTTCCACTGTCCATAACAATGATCCTGTCGCAGTTCTTAATGGTTGAGAGCCTGTGAGCAATTACGATCCTGGTGCATTTAAGATTATCCAGCGCCTGCGAAATATTCTTCTGAGTAATATTATCCAGCGCACTGGTGGCCTCGTCGAAAATTAGAACCTTTGGCTTTGATGCGATCGCCCTTGCGATCAGGATACGCTGTCTCTGTCCACCGGAGATTCCTCCCTGGCCTTCTGAGATAATGGTGTTCATACCCATGGGCATCTGCCTTATATCGTCGGCAATTCCGGCAACTTCAGCTGCCTCCCAGGCCTCTTCCTGCGTTAGCTTTTCAGATGCGATAGCAATGTTCTGGAAGATGTCTCCGTGGAATAGCTTTGCATCCTGAATTACTGATCCGATCTTGCGGCGAAGGGACTTAAGATCAATCCTCTCGATGTCTTTTCCATCATACAATACAACGCCCTTCTCAGGCTTCTCAAAGCCCAGAAGAAGGCGCACCAGAGTGGACTTGCCGCATCCGGTCTTTCCTACGATTCCTATGTACTCACCGGCTTTTATCTTAAGATTAAAGTTCTCCAGGATATACGGTGTCTGCTCAGAATACCTGAAAGACACACCATCCATCTGAATGCTTCCCTTGAGCCTTGTGATCATATCCTTCTTAAGGGTCTTTTCCGGCTCCGCATTAAGTATCGGCTCCGCCATATGAAGAACAGGTTTGATCCTGGCTATTGACAGGGACGCTACAGAAATCTGTGAAAATGCCGCAAACAGAGCGCCATAGGCAATGTTAAAAGCAAAATACTCAGATACCGTTACTTTCGATGTGATCGCAATAGTATAAAAAATGCAGGTTCCCAGCACAGCTATTCCACTGCTGATCACAGTGCTGATCTTAAGGAAGAACGGCGGATTATACACAAGAGCTGCACCCTCAGCGTAGTGGTCTGCCCATTTAGCAAAGATTCTCTTCTCAGCTCCTGCAACCTTGATCTTCTGTATTCCACTGATGATGGCATATCCAAGGCCCATCTCCTGCGCTTCGATCTCCATATGCTTTTGGGTGATACGCATCTGCATCAGAGTAGAAATTGTAGTGAGCAGCACCGTCAGCAAAATGACTACAAAAGCAGCCAGACAAAGATTAGGCGAATAATCATTAATGTGGAAAAGATATAACAGCGATACTATCGATGTGATTCCAAGGCTGCATACATCATCAATAATAATGTCGCAGATCGACTCAATACTCTCCGACCTGGATAAAAGCTCTCCGGCACTGTACTGCCTGAAGAACGGAACCGGAAGCGTCAGGAGCCTCTGCATAACAGCCTGTTCAACAGGGATTATGACCTTCCACTTGAGTCTCCTTGATACAGCATCCGAAACTGCCTGAAACTGCCAGGACAGCACAAGTATCACAACAATAACAATAGCGCAGGCCATAAACAGGCTATAGCTGTTCGTTTCAATAACTTTTCCCGTCATTTCCAGCGCAACCCTTGGCAGGAATATGGCAGGTAAAGACGCAGCTATAGCAGCCACGATAAAATAAATAAAGTCGTGATGGCTAAGACGCCGTCTCATAAAATCCAGAAGATCCATGATCCCAAGCTTTTCAAGCCCCAATGGCTCATAAAACGCCACGGCGTCATCAGTGAACAGCTCTGCAGTACGTTTGGTCAGAATAACTCTCTTTCCGGTCTCCGGATCCCTGTAGAAATACCTTGCAAAGCCCATTGGGAAAAGAGCTATCGGCAGATTGCCTTCTTTAAGAAAGCAAATGATAGGTCCGAAGCAGTCAGTATACCAGCCCTCTTTCAGCTTTATAGCGGCCTTCATGATCCCCACTGTTCCTGCAGCGTACTCAATCTGTTCCAAAGGGTCTTTTATCCCAAGAGGAATCTCAACCTTAGGATAGTTGTAGTAGCTAAGCACCTGCTCGATGGCATTCATAAGCATCGTCTTGTCGTCGCGCCTGGTGTTTACCTGTCCCAGAACCTTGGATGCCAGATTGGAATAGGCCCTCTGATAGAGATCGTCATCTATTCTTTTTCTAAGTCTTATCTGTTCATCAAACCAGCCCACAAAAAGTTCCTCTTAGTCATTGGCCAAAAGCGAACTGTAGTATCCGCCTCTACCAAGTAGTTCTTCATGAGTTCCTCTCTCCACAACGCTTCCTGCATCCAGGACTATGATCTCGTCGCAGTCCCTGATGGTTGAAAGCCTGTGAGCTATTATCACAAGGGTTATGCCCCTGTTCTTAATGGCATTTACAACTTCATACTCCGTTCTTGCATCCAGAGCACTGGTGGCCTCATCCATGATTATTATTGAAGGATCCATCGCAAGAACTCTTGCTATCTCAAGGCGCTGTCTCTGTCCGCCTGAAAGGTCGCTACCGCCTTCAGCTATCTTGTACTGATAGCCGCCGGGCTTTCTTACTATATCATCGTGAATTCCGGCATCCCTTGCTGCCAGTATCATCTCAAAGTTCTCAATGGACTCATCCCACATTTTGATGTTGTTTTCGATCGTATCCTCGAAGAGAATGATGTCCTGATCCACCACTGCCACAGATCCGGTAAAAGAGCTCCTGTCGATCTGATCAATAGTCTTTCCGTCAAAGAGTATCTCGCCGCTCCAGGGCTTGTACAGTCCTGAAAGGAGCTTTGAAATAGTGGATTTCCCGCAGCCGCTTCCGCCTACGATGGCAACTCTTTTACCCTGTGAAAGCTCCAGATTAAAGTCCTTGATAAATGGCGGATCAAGTATTGAATAGCCGAAGGATACATTCTTCATGGAGATATTTCCGCTGAGCTTTTCAAAGACATGGGACATATCGTCCTCTCTGCTTGCGTACTCATCGGACTTGTAGTTCATTACGTCCTCAACACGCTCCATGTCCGTGCGCATCTCAATTATGCTCTGTCCCGCATTGGTGAGGGTCTTGGCAGGTACCATAAAGTTGCCCAGGATTCCCTGGAAGGCTGTGATCATACCGATAGTAAAATGATTATTCATGGTAAGAAATACGCCCGCAATAAGGATCAGATAGTTGGCAAGGTTGGCCACCATAGCAGGAATACCACCAAGATAGGTGTCCTTGCGCATCAGCAGGACTTCCTTCTCATCCACATCAGCCTTTATGGACAGCCAGTTTTCATAGAAACCATTCTCAGCGCCACTGGCTTTGATAGTCTCTATCATGCTGATTCCTGAAAGAGCGGTTGTTGACAGTTTACCCCTGTCAACCATAAGTCCTCTGGTTACATTTATTCTGTGATAGGATAATATTCTTGAAACCAAAAGATTGATCATAACCGTGACGACGCCAAGTATCGTCAGCGGAATAGACATTCTGGCCATGATTACCAGATAGAAAAGCATCATAATAGTATTGAGGCAAAGAGGTGCCATTGTGCTGACCATGACAGCTGCAATGCTCTCATTTGTAGACTGCCTCATAAGGATATCACCGGACAATCTCTGGGAGAAAAACTCCATAGGAAGGTGAAGCACCTTCCACATAAAGGAGGTACTACCACCAACCGCCAGTTTACCGCTGATCTTTAGGGAATAAATAGCCGAAAACCACGAGACTACGATCTGAATAATAGCCAGGCCAAATACCAGGAACAAGAAGCCCGCGCTTTGCTCTGTGTTTCTGCTGGTAAGAATTGTATCTACGAAAGTCTCTGAAATAAACGGATTGATAACAGTAAAGGCATAGGAAATCACCGTAACTGCCACCGTAAAGATGATCGCTGATTTTGCATTCTGAAGACGCATTGAAGCAAACTCAAGAATACTCTTTCTCTTGCCGCCTCTCTCGAAGCTGTCTGAAACATCAAATAAAAGAGCTATTCCTGTATAGCTCTTTTCAAAATCCTGCCAGGGCACATTTATCGAGCCTACAGCGGGATCATTTATGCATGCTTTGTTTCCTTTAAAACCGCACAGAACCACAAAGTGGTTGTATTCCCAGTGTATAACGCAGGGAAAAGTAGCCTCACTGCGCAGTTCCTCGGCAGTAAGCTGATACCCGTCGGCCTCCAGACCATAATTTCTGCCCGCACGCAGGATGTTCCTTGCATTGGAGCCATCTCTTGAGACACCACAATCAAGCCTGACCTGCTCAAGAGCAACCCATCGGCCGTAGTAGGCAAGGATCATATCAAGGCAGGCAGCGCCGCATTCACAGGTCTCCATCTGCATGATAACAGGAACTTTGGCAACACCTTTTGTTTTTGGTCTGGCTTGAGTATTCGGCATAGTTTATACTACGATTACTTCTCCTGCTCCTTTAACTGATCTTCAACAGTCTCATAAACCTGGATTCTCATCTTGTCAGCATCGGGCATACCAATGAAAATTCCGCCGTAATGGAAGCCGTCATCGATCTTGGCAGCTCTGACAATCTGAACAAAAACATGGAGAACTTCCTTAGTCCACAGTGTGAGGTTCGCGTCATAGTTATTGCCTATGGTGAGCTGTGCATCAGTAGAAAATCCCAGTCCGTCCCTAGAACAGTCTGTGATCTCAATGGTAGCCTTCTCAGGCTCTCCGGATGCACCCATCTGTGTCAAAATAAGTTCTCCTGTTAATTCCAGTCTCTTATTTTTTCTCTTTTCAACCATTATTATACCCCCAATAAAATAGTCTAAAGATATTTTACCATATTTAGTGCATTAATGTTCTTTGTCATAGAAAAAACACGCATCCCCAAAGGAAAAGAATCTGTATCTCTCCTTAATTGCTTCCTGATAAGCCGCCAGCACATGCTCTCTTCCTGCCAGTGCTGAAACCAGCATAACAAGCGTAGATTCCGGAAGATGGAAGTTGGTGATAAGGCAGTCCGTCACCTTGAACTTATACCCAGGATAAATAAATATCGATGTGTCATCGCTGCATTCAGCCAAGTGTCCGTTTTCATCAGCAGCACTCTCGATGGTGCGGCAGCTCGTTGTTCCAACGCAGATAACCCTGTGTCCGGACTCTTTTGCCCTGTTGATCTTCTCTGCTGCCTCAGCTGTAACCTGATACCACTCGGAATGCATGATATGCTCTTTGACGTTGGTAACCTTAACCGGTCTGAAGGTTCCAAGACCTACGTGCAGTGTTACAAAAGCCAGATCAACGCCCTTCTCCTGAATTCTTTTTAGCAAGTCATTAGTAAAATGAAGCCCTGCTGTAGGCGCTGCTGCCGAGCCGTCATACTTGGCATACACGGTCTGGTACATGTTCTTGTCCTGAAGCTTGTGGGTGATATAGGGAGGAAGCGGCATCTCGCCCAGTCTGTCCAGAACCTCTTCCCATATTCCCTGGTAAAAGAACTTTACGAGTCTGTTACCATCTTCAATAATGTCAGTTATCTCTGCGGTGAGCAGCCCGTCGCCAAAGCTAACCCTTGCTCCGGGACGAAGCTTTTTGCCGGGCTTAACCAGGCACTCCCAGAGATCTGCTCCCCTTCTCTTTAAGAGCAGGATCTCTACGGCTGCGCCTGTACCCTCTTTTACTCCAAGGAGCCTTGCAGGGATTACCTTGGTATTGTTAAGTACCAGGCAGTCCCCGGGCTCCAGATAATCAATGATTTCGCTAAAGACGTGATGCTCAGTCTCTCCCGTTGTCTTGTCAACGGTAAGAAGTCTGCACTCATCTCTTCTCTCCAGCGGATCCTGAGCTATCAGCTCCTGGGGAAGATCAAAATAATAGTCCGCAGTGCTGAGCCCAATTTCTACATTTTCACTCATATAAATTACTCGTTTCTAAAATCAATGTTCTGAAGGAATGAAATATATCCTCTGTATGCCTCAAAAAGGTCTGCTTTGCTGATAGCTTCCCATGGTGCGTGCATGTTAAGAACTGCCACGCCAGCATCAATAACATTCATGCCATAGAGGGCAAGGATGTAAGCGATTGTTCCGCCGCCACCAACGTCTACCTTACCAAGCTCAGCTGTCTGATAGATGATACCGTCCTTGTCGTATGCCTTTCTGATCTCAGCGATGAACTCAGCGTTGGCATCATTTGAGCCGCTCTTTCCTCTTGAGCCGGTGAATTTGCTAAACACAAGACCCTGACCAAGGAAGGAAGCATTCTTTTTCTCGAAGCATGATGCATAGCTGGGATCAAAGCCTGCGTTAACATCAGAAGAAAGCATGCAGGAATTTGCAAGGCATCTTCTAAGTGCCAGATCGTTGTAGCCCTCCTTTGTGAGGTTCATAAGCTCTGCTACTGCGTTCTCAAAGAACTTGGATCTCATACCTGTTGCGCCAACCGATCCAATCTCTTCCTTGTCTACAAGGATGCAGCAAGATGTTCTCTTTACATTCTTGACATCGAGGATAGCTCTCATAGAAGGATATGCACATACCCTGTCATCATGACCATAGCCAAGGATCATTGATCTGTCGAAGCCTGCATCTCTTGCCTTTCCTGCAGGTACAATCTCAAGCTCGGCTGAGATGAAATCATCTTCTACGATGCCATAGAGGTCATTGAGGATTGCAAGAATTCCGCGCTTAACTGCGCCTGATACCTTGCCGCTCTCATCCTTCTCTGCCTTCTCAGCATCGATGGCATACTGCTCGCCTGCTGAGAGCTTTGTATCCTTCTTGGCAGCCTTTTCCTTCTCCTCATTCTTTATAACGAATGGTCTGTTTCCAACGATAAGGTCAAGGGCCTCACCCTCGATAACCTTGGAGGCTTTCTTCTCCATCTGGTCCTGTGCAAGGTGGATCAGAAGATCTGATACGAAGAATACAGGGTCATCCTCATCCTCGCCCACGTTGAGCTGAACTGTTGTGCCATCTGTCTTAACTACAACGCCGTGGATTGCAAGAGGGATTGCTACATACTGATACTTCTTGATTCCGCCATAGTAGTGGGTATCAAGATAAGCAATTCCGCCATCCTCATAAAGAGGGTTCTGCTTAACATCAAGTCTTGGTGAATCGATGTGAGCACCAAGGATGTTCATGCCAGCTTCCATAGGATCTGATCCGATCTGGAACATGGCAATTGACTTGTTCATCCAAACTGAATATACCATGTCGCCCTTCTTAAGCTTGGTCTTGCCGCCGATCAGAGTATTTAACTCTCTGTAGCCTGCTGCCTCGATCTCATTGACGATTGTATCGATGGCCTCTCTTTCTGTCTTGGAATTGTCAAGGAAAACCTTGTACTCATCAGCAAACTTATCTACTGCCTTAAGCTGTGTTGCTGAATATGTTGTCCATGCATTCTTTCTATTCATATAAACTCCTTTCGAAATAAAAATAGTCATTGCTAACTAAAGCAATGACTATTTTATCACCTGCCGCGGTTTCTATCAATTAGCTACGGATTTCAATTCCCATTGTGAATGAGAGTTTTCTGAGCATCTTATCTACATAGCCGCTTATAGCCTCATCAGTGAGCTCTTCATCCTTAGGAGTGAAGGTAATGGTGAAGGCCATGCTCTTCTTGGTTGGAGGAATAGGAAGTCCCTCGTATACGTCAAAGAGCTTAACGTCTGTTACATACTTGCAGGAGCCGTAGATTGCATCCTCAACCTCTCCACAGGTAACTGTCTTGTCCATGATAAGGGCAAGGTCACGCTTAACAACCGCAAACTTTGAAAGCGGAACAAATACAGGAGTCTTACCATACCACTTCTCAAGTACAGAGAGGTCTATCTCGCAGATATAAGCAGGAATTCTCATATCTGTCTCATCCTGGATCTCGTAGGTGATCTGTCCGAGGTATCCAACCTCTTCGCCATCACAGGTAATCTTGGCTGTTCTGTAAGGGTGCAGGAAAGTCTTTGTTGCAGGCTCATACTTGAAGCTAAGGTGCAGAGTATCTGCAACGTTCTGTGCAAGTCCTTTTAATGTGAAGATGTCCTCTCCCTCACCAAAGATACCGATGCAAAGAGTTGCCTTCTCATCCGGGTATTCGGTAAGTGGCAGAGCCTTAGGTACAAATCTGTTTCCAAGCTCAAAGAGTCTTCCCTCAAGAGTACCCTTCTTCTGGTTTCTGGCAATAGCATGGATCATCTGTGCTGCCAGAGTTGTTCTCATAAGTGAAAGATCTTCGTTTATAGGATTAAGGATCTTAATAGCATTTCTCTCCTCAGCATCCTCAGCAAATCCAAGAAGGTCAAGGTCACTAGGTGAGAAGAATGAGTAGTGCATACACTCATAAGCGCCCTGTGCACAAAGAGCTCTTTTAACACGAAGCTCTGTCTTCTGTCTTAAGTTCCTGCCGCCCATTGTTACGCTGGAATCCTTAAGGAAGGTAGGCTTAACGTGATCGTATCCATACATACGGATAAGCTCTTCTGCGATATCAGGATAATCCTCCATGTCCTCACGGTATGCAGGGATCTTGATTGTGAGCTCATCGCCGTTAATTACTGGCTCAAAGTTGAGGTTTGTGAGAATTCTCTTTATCTCATCCTCAGGAACCTCAATACCAAGAACACCGTTTACTCTCTCGATGGAAGCCTTCATTTCCTTCTTCTCAAGGCTGTTGCCGGTATTTACATCCACATGGGTCTTTGAAACCTTGCCGGCGCCGAGCTGCTCAATAAGGTGAAGAGCTCTTTTCATAGCTATTACAGTTGTATATTCGTAAACACCCTTTGAGAAAGCAGCTGATGAATCTGAGGACTGTCCCAGTGCTCTTGAGCTCTTACGGATGTTGTCGCGCATGAACTTGGCTGCTTCAAAGGTAACTGTAGTTGTTGTATCACGGATCTCTGAGTTGAGGCCGCCCATGATACCTGCAAGAGCTACAGGCTTAACACCGTCGCAGATAACAAGGTTGTCTGTTGTGAGTTCGAACTCGTTCTCATCAAGGGTTACGATCTTCTCGCCTGCCTTGGCTCTTCTTACAACGATCTTGTTGCCCTCAAGGAAATTTCCATCGAAGGCGTGCATTGGCTGACCAAGCTCTCTCATAATATAGTTTGTGATATCAACGATATTGTTGATGGCGTTATTGCCTACCATGGCAAGTCTTCTCTTCATCCAGAGAGGGCTCTCGCCAAGCTTTACATCATATACGTAGTGCCCGATGTATCTGGGGCAAAGATCAGGATCTTCTACAGTTACGCTAAAGCCCTCATTCTCTACATCTGTCTCAGTGTAGCTGAGGTCGATCTCTTTTAATGGCTTATCAAGAGCAGCTGCCACCTCTCTTGCAAGGCCGTAGATGCTCTGGCAGTCAGGTCTGTTTGCTGTAATCGAAACATCAAAGATCCAGTCATCAAGACCAAGTAAAGGCTTAACATCGATACCAACCTCTGTATCCTCAGGGAATACAAGAAGTCCGTTGTAGCCTGCTCCGGGATACATATCCTCTGTAACACCAAGCTCAACGCCTGAGCAAAGCATACCTTCTGAATCATAGCCGCGAAGCTTGCCCTTCTTGATGGTAGCAACACCGATAACTGTCACATGATCTCTCTCAGTCTCAATAACTGTTGCGCCAACGAGAGCCAGGGGATATTTGCCACCTGCCTGAACGTTGTCTGCACCGCAGCATACCTGGAAGGTTCCATGCTCACCGGCATTTACTGTGCAAACATGAAGGTGTGTATCAGGAATCGCCTCGCAGGTCTCAACCTGTCCAACTACAACCTTGGAAATGTCTTTTCCCACTTCCCAGCACTCTTCAACTTCGAAGCCGCAGTCAAAGAGCTTCTTCTCAAGTTCTTTTGGTTCTAAATCTATATCAACAAAATCTTTAAGCCAACTTAAAGGTACTAACATTTCGCTTTCCTCCTCCAATTATTCGTAATGATCGATCTGCTTAAGGACATCAAGGTCTGATTCGAACAGGAGCTTGATGTTATTGATGCCGTACTTGAGCATTGCTGTACGCTCAATACCGATACCAAATGCAAATCCGCTGTATTCATCAGAATCAATTCCGCAGTTCTCTAAAACCTTCTTGTTAACAACACCGGCACCGAGAACCTCGATCCAGCCGGTACCCTTACAGAGGTTACAGCCCTTTCCGCCGCATGCGAAGCAGCTGCAGTCAACCTCAACTGAAGGCTCAGTGAATGGGAAGTATGAAGGACGAAGTCTTGTTGTGGTTCCCTCACCGTAGATCTTCTGAACAAAGAGCTCCAGAGCTCCCTTAAGATCACACAGAGTTACCTTCTTATCAACTACAAGGCCTTCCATCTGTGAGAACATAGGTGAATGTGTTGCATCATCATCAGAACGGAAAACCTTACCCGGTGATAAGATCTTGATCGGAGGCTTCTTGTTCTCCATTACGTGGATCTGGCCTGATGAAGTCTGAGTTCTAAGCAGAAACTCAGGGCTTAAATAGAAAGTATCCTGCATATCTCTTGCAGGGTGATCCTTAGGAGTATTAAGAGCAGTGAAATTGTAGTAGTCATTCTCAATCTCAGTGCCTTCGTAAATCTCAAAGCCCATTCCGGCAAAGATGTCGATAAGAGTCTCTCTCATCTGTGTTACAGGGTGAAGATTGCCCTGGTAGCGCATCTTGGCAGGCATTGTAACGTCCTGCTTCTCTCTCTCGTATCTGGCCTTAAGCTCATGCTCCTTCATCTTTTTGTCCAGCTCATCAAACTGGTTTAAGGCCCACTGCTTAAGCTCATTTACATTCTTACCGTACTCGGCACGATCCTCTGCGGCGATGTTCTTCATCTCCTTCATAAGAGCGCTGATCCTGCCGTTCTTGTTGTCCAGAAAAGCCTTTCTCTGCTCATAGACTTGCTTGGAGCTTTCCAGCTTTTCAGAATTGGCTTTGATTTCTGCACGAATTGCTTCGATTTGCTGACGTAAAACGCTGTTTTCCAAAATTTTATCCCTCCTACAATATTGATCGATGGCATCTTCCGCTGCACTAAATTCGAAAATACCTCATTAAGTGCACGGAAGTGGTTCGCACTAAGCTCGAAAACACCTCGCCAAGTGCTCTACACAAAAAGTCCCTTGTGCAGCGCCAAACTACACAAGGGACGAATTAACCGCGGTACCACCCTTATTTCCGGCATCTGCCGGACACTCATTTTAAAATATGCTCCGGTGCGAAATTTCCAATATATCCTGATCTTATGGAGCTTTCAGCCGGTGACTCCAATTCTCTGTCAAGAAGAATATATCTTCTCGGGCTATCGCCCACACCATCATTGCACTCAAATATGTAACTTCAATTATTTTATTTGTCAAAAGAGCTTTTGTCAATGGCTTAATGCGTCACAGCCCTAAAACTCCCTTGATGCAGATTTCTATACCAATGGCGATGAGAATTATTCCGCCAATGATCTTGGCATTGCCTGCAAATCTGGTTCCAAACCTTGTTCCGATACCCAGGCCGGCAAAGCATACCACATGCGTTACAACGCCGATTATGAGTGCCGATACCAGTACCATGAGTATGCTGTAACCCTCAATGGTAAATCCTACGGACAGGGCATCTATGGAAGTAGCAACTCCCTGCACCATCAGCATCTTTGTTGATATCTCGCCCTTCTGCACCGTCTCTCTGATATCGCAGCCAGCATTGGGACAGTTCTCACACTCTCCGTTATTCTTGCACTTTCTGGACTTAATGCCCTCCATCAGCATCTTGCCACCAATAAAGGCCAGCAGGATCAGCGCAATAAAAGGAATAAACTTCTGAAAGCCGCTAAAGAATGTAACTGCAAAGTGTACCAGAAACCAGCCTATTACCGGCATCGCAAACTGAAACAGCGCATAGATTCCAGATATATAGACCATTCGGCCCTTCTTCATGTCCGGCTCGGCAAAGCCGTTAGCCAGTGACACGGAAAAAGCGTCCATAGCCAGGCCAAAGCCCAGCAGAACGCTGTTTACCAATAAAACAATAACCTGATTCATAGAAAATCTTCCTGACAATAATTATTTCCCTGCCGTCAGATGATAGCAGGCCAAAACGTCGGCAAAAGCCCTGTAATACTTGTAATGTGCCTCATTCCACTGAATATACTTGCCTACACTGGATATGAGCACAATAGCAGGTAGTCCATCCTGATCCTTAATACGGATAAACATGAATGAATATACCCCCATCTCCTTGAGGTACGCCTTAAAGGACGCAGCCTGAGGAGGAAGGAAATCAATCTTGTTCACCACAATAAAGTCTCTTCCAGCCATGAACATCTCTCTGGTATCAGAGTTAAGGAACCCTTTAAGCGCATCCATATTCATACCAGCAGCGCCCACCTCAGTTCCTGTAGAATACCGCATTTCAAATGGCTCTCCTGCAAAAAGAGCCAGATGAGGAATTATAAAAGTACTGGCAAACTCATCCATGAGCTTTTCTATAGGCGCACCCTGACCGTGGAGAGTCAGATCAAACATCTTGATCAGAATATCTCCATAGGACAGCTCGCCTCTCTCATTGATCTTCTGAGTGGACATGGTCTTGTCCCTGATCACATCAAGGCTGCCATGCTTTGAAGGTGTATAGATAACGTAGCGGTTTCTGCCCTTGTCTTTTGCAATATACAGACAGTAATCCGCAAGCATAAACACTTCGTCGTAGTTGTCAGCATCCTTGGAATAGGTTGCTGTTCCAATAGACAAAGTAAGCGGAGTATTCTCATCCACGCCCTTGTCCGGGAAGCTGGCTCTGACACTTTGTTTGATTCTGCGAAGATGCTCTCTTAGCGATTCCTCGTCCTCTATGTTGTAAAAGACAATCAGGAACTCATCTCCTCCGAACCTGCCTGCAATGCCGCTGTTGCCCACTTCAGTAGCTATGATGTCCGCCACTCTCTTGATGACTGTATCGCCAAACTGATGTCCGTAAGTATCATTGACATGCTTAAAGAAATCTATGTCCACAACCGCCAGAGTGGTGCCCTGAAGTCCTCTGTCATCTATTCTTTCCTGGGCAATCCTGGTGATATCTGACTTATCAACAAGCCCTGTTAAGGAATCATGCTTGATGCTGGCAGCAACTATCTTACCTCTTCCATTACCCACATGGATATGTCCGACAACGCGCTCGCTGTTCTCATCGAAAAAGACATATGAGCCCTCCAGCTGTGATACTGTATATCCGCTCCCATCGTTGAGCACGTTGGAATCGACTCTCGCGGAGAACCTTCCTGTCTTGGCCTTCATCTGACTGATAAAGCCCCTGACCGCCTTCTGGGATTTACCCGGAATACCTGTGCAGAGCATCTGCTCAAAATCATTGACCATATATTCGCCCGCATCAAATCTGGCCATTTCTGTATTAAAGACATTGACCATTTCCGTATCAGGATCATATTCAAAATATACATCCTCATACAGATCCAGCTGTGCCTTATAGGATGCACTGTCTCTGATAAGTTTGTAATGATCCTCCAGTAGTTCGTCGACACTGACTATGATCAGCCTGATCATGTTGGTAGTTTTTTGTCTTGAAGCCCTAATATAAAAAAGAGGTGTCTTATCCCCTACCAGTATTCTGGCAGGAAACCATGTATCATCTGCAGCCTCTATCTTCCTGATGAAGTTAGCACGATACTCACCCTCAAGAATGTGCTCCTCAAAAGCACCCTCAAGCCCCCTTGCAACTGTGTCATAGGCCTGCTGGTCCGCTGAAATGATAACGTGGCTGTCACCCGATATTACAATTTCAACAAAGCTATAATCTTTCATAGGCATCTCCGTTTAAATATACATCCTCATATTAGATTATAATAAAAAAAAACCCTTGTTGCTAGGTCTTATAAAAAAATGTTATTATATCTAAGATGTAACTACATTCGGAGGTAATAAACCATATGGATTACGTACTTAGTTGCTGTTCAACTGCTGACCTTACAGCAGATCACTTTAAAGAAAGGGACATCTCCTATATCTGTTTTCATTTCAATATAGATGGAAAAGACTATCCGGATGACCTTGGTATTTCTTATCCTTTCAAGGATTTCTACAACGCCATGGCAAAAGGTGCCATGACCAAGACTTCGCAGGTAAGCGTAGGTGAATACGTTGACTACTTTGAGTCAATCCTCAAGGAGGGAAAAGACATTTTGCACCTCACCCTCTCTTCCGGAATCTCAGGTACCCTCAACTCCGCCACAATAGCCAGAGACCAGCTCAGAGAAAAATATCCTGACAGAAAGCTTTACGTAGTAGATTCACTTGCTGCATCAGCAGGATATGGGCTTCTCATGAACAAACTCGCTGATCTTCGCGACGAGGGAATGGGCATTGACGCTCTCTATGAGTGGGTTATCGAGCACAGACTCGAGTGCCAGCACTGGTTCTTCGTATCAGATCTCACCTATCTTGTAAGAGGTGGCCGTGTATCCAAGGCCGCAGGAATCATCGGCGGTGCCCTTAAGATCTGTCCTCTTCTTAACGTTGATTATCAGGGAAGACTTATTGTCCGCTCCAAGCTTCGCGGCATAAATGCTGCCATGAAAGCTCAGGTTGCCAAGATGGAAGAACTCGCCGAGGGCGGTGTTAATTACTCAGGCGACTGCTACATTTCCAATTCAGACTGCTACGATGAGGCAAGAGCTGTTGCAGATCTTATTGAATCCAAATTCCCTAACCTCAAGGGCAAGATCAAGATTGTAAGCATCGGAACCACAATCGGAAGCCACACAGGCCCGGGAACCGTAGCTCTCTTCTTCTGGGGATCCAAGAGAATCGACTAAATATATGCATAAATAAACGCTGACTGAAGAAAATTCAGTCAGCGTTATTTTTATTTAGTCATCGTATACACCCTTTTGAAGTCTCTTTTCAAAGTCCTTTTTAGGCATCGGATTGTCGTACAAAAATCCCTGAACCACATGACAGCCTACATTCTTAAGAAGCTGCGTCTGATCAGGTCTCTCCACTCCCTCAGTCACCACGTCGATTCCTAGTTCGTTGGCCATGGCAACGATGTTGCGAAGCACGATCTCATCGTTGGAGTTGAGCTCTTCATTATTGATGAAGGAGCGATCGATCTTGATAACAGAAACAGGGAAGTCTCTTAGCGTTGAAAGTGATGAGTAGCCAGTTCCAAAATCATCGATAGCTGTAGAAATCTCAGCATCCTTGAGCTTTGACAAAAAGCTCGTCATCAGTATTCTCTCATCTTCACTGGCGGTCTCTGTAACCTCTATCTCGATGTATTTACGCTCGATTCCGTAGCTGTCGATTATCTTCATTATCTCTTTTGCCAGATCCTTGTAGTTAAGGTCTCTTCTGGAGAAATTGACCGATACCGGTACAGGCGTAATTCCATTGTCCTGCCACTCTTTGATAAATTCACAGGTCTTTTTAAGGACATACAGATCAAGGGATGCCACCATGCCCTCCTGTTCCAGAATGGGCACGAATTCTGTGGGATAAAGCACCAGTCCGTTGCAGAACCATCTGGCCAGTGACTCGGCACCTACTATCTTGCCTGTCTCAGTGTCCACCTTGGGCTGAAGATATACGCGGAATTCCTCATTGGCAAGGGCATCCTCGTATCTGTCCTCTATCTGTTTCTGGCGGTAAATCCTGGTACTCATGGCCTTATTTACAAAGACGTAAGGCTTATTGGCCACGTTCTTGGCGTAGTTGCACGCCATTACCGCTCTGCTGACAGCCTGTCCGGGACTGCTCATGGATTCGTCAATGGCATATATTCCTGCAACTGCGGATATGGTGAATTCGTCCATCTTGCCATTTTTCATACCATAGACAGGAACGGCTGAAAGGAATTTGATAAAGCTCTTGGTTCTCTCTTTTCTGATAAGCGCTGTGAAGTTGTCGCCGCCAAAGTGAGCAACCACCTCATCTTCCTCTGCAAACTCTTTTATCTTTTTAGCATAGCGCTTTATGATCTCGTCACCTTCCTGGATACCGTATCTTCTGCTGATAAGGCCAAAGCTCTTCAGATTGAAAAAGAAGGCGTCATATTTCATGATCTCGCCACTTCCAAACTTGGAGCCCACAATTGAAATGAAGCCGCCGGAATTAGGCAGTCCTGTAAGATACTGGGTAAGTGCGGAGTTCTTGACGACATTTATCAAAAGAAATCTCTCCATGTGGAAAGAAAGGACATCCATAATTAACGAGAAATTCCTGTATTCCTCGTCTGACCATCTCTTATCCTGGGAAAGAAACACATGATACGTGATGATGCGCTCTCCGGACATATTGCTCTTAAAAATGTAGCTGGGTTCTTCCCCGGTGAGCACCGGTCCAAAAAGCGGAATGATGGTATCAGGCTCTCCGGCCTTGTCGGAGTCATGCCTGAAGGACACAATTGCTATAATTGAGCGAACAAAATAATCCTTAGATAAATCTGCCAGCGCGCTGGGAGTTATCTCAGGAGTAACCTCCTCTTCAGAGAGTATTTGAACAAAGTTCTCAAAGCTTTTTTCAAATGTCATAGGAATGCTATCCGCCCCAAGTGTGATATATTAATATTATAAAAAAAATATAAATATTTCAATGATTCTTTATAACGATATGCACAAAAAAAGACTGCGTTTTTAACGCAGCCTTTTTCGTATAGTAAAAATTATTTCTTGTTAACAAGATCCTTAAGAGCCTTACCAGCCTTGAACTTAGGTGCTACAGAAGCAGGAATCTTGATAGCAGCGCCAGTCTGAGGATTCTTACCTGTTCTAGCTGCTCTCTTGGTTGTCTCGAATGTACCGAAGCCTACAAGCTGAACCTTGCCCTTTTTCTTGAGCTCCTTGGTTACAGTGTCTGTGAAAGCGTTCAGTGCTGCAGCGGCATCCTTCTTAGAAAGTCCGGCTTCCTTTGCCATTGCATCGATAAGTTCTGTCTTATTCATTTGGTTTTCCCTCCAAAAAAGTAATTATTTACTACATTGCCTATTCTACTACTTATTCCTGCACATAACAAGATTTTATCGCGTTTTTATCTTGTTTTTAGTGCTATTTCTATCATTTTGCTAAGATATGTCAGGTCTGTGATGTCCTGTTGCGGGAATTTTCTTGATAATTCCCTGGTGTTATAGAAGGCCAGCGCACAGTCATCCCCGTGACTTAACATCCTGTACAAAAAGGCGTGTCTGATATCATTGGCAGTAAAAAACTGCAGCGGTTTATCCGTGAGCCTTAGCTGATTTGCAGGTGTATCTATCACATAAACGCCGTTGGAATTGAATCTGCTGTCAAAATTGGGTTCCATAAAGTATTCAGCAGTCTTTTTGGAATCAACGATCTTGAACACATTTTTGTCTGTGGCGTCTCCGGAATCCGCTACCCTCTTAAATCCATAGTAGCTGCTCTCCAGATCCTTATAATAGAGATAAACCTCATCCAGGTCAAAAGTTGCAGCAATCTTCATAAGAAGCGTCGGAATAGCCTCGTTGTGGTTATCAAAAAGGCCCTCAATGCTCTCAAGCACCAGCTTGGTCTTGTCGTGGGCAGTAGCCTTGTTGATGGTTACAGAAGACTCATCCAACTCTCCGTTTACGATCTTGCCATGAATATCCGGGTTGTAAATAACATATCTGTTCTTACCCCTGTTTTTGGCTCTGTACAGCATCCTGTCAGCCAGGTTAAAGAGATCGTCGTAGTTATTCACATACAGCGGAAAGGTTCCTATACCCATGGATACAGTGACCTGAGGGAATCCTGAATCATCCTTGTGGGATGCCTCAACCCTCTCTCTGATGCCCTTTAAGTAAACGCGAAGATCAGTCTTTTCCTCAACGTTTTCAATGACCATCATGAGCTCATCGCCGCCGATCCTGCCGGCTCTTCCGTCTGTGCCAAGGACCTCTAAAATGATCTCAGAAACCTCCTTGAGGATCCTGTCGCCATAGGAGTGTCCATAAACATCATTTATCTGTTTGAAGTTATCAATGTCCACAATGCACAGGTTAACTATGGTATCCGGATGGTTAGCACACAGGTCTTTTACATAGTCGGTGATAACCTTTCTGTTATAAAGGCCTGTAAGGTAATCCCGCTCCGTTACCTTGGCGTCATTTTCAATATCTGTAAGATCATGGTAATCAACGCCTATGTCACCTTCAGGTGTCAGAGAGCATGTGGCTGAAATCCAGCGGTATTCGCCATCTTTGTTGCACATGCGGCAACACAGGGAAGCTCTTTCCTCTGTGGTAAGAGCCTCCACAATTTCATATAGCAGATGCTGGTCATCCGGGTGGACGTTGGCAAACACGGATTTGGCGGTGCTGTCATACGTGTGCTCGAGATAACCTTCATCGGCAAAGACTATATCCATTTCGGTGTTGACTACGATTTTGCCATTTTTTAATGCTGCCATACTTTGCCCCGTGAGTAAACATATGAGAAAACAGTAAATTAAAGTATGTCTTGGAAACCAGGCCTGTAAAGGTGTCTCGGAATACCATCAACCATGATAGGTCCTACATCACCCTGGATAAGAGGTCTTACATATGTAATGAACTCAGGTGTTACATATGTGCCGTCCTTATTGATCCACTCTCTCGGTACTGTTCTCTCGTCGTTTGCGATCTTGTGTACGTCCTTAACCTCTGTTCCTGCCTGATAAGGATCGTCTGAAAGTCTCTCGATAACAACCATCTTGCCGCTATCGCCTTCGTCAGCAGCCTTCATAGCTGCACCACCAACCTCATAAGCCTCAAGGATATCCACACGTGATGCGCAGTGGCTTGCTGCTCTCTGAAGAGTTGAAAGCTCGATAGGACGAGTCTTGCAGCCGCACTCCTTGGCAACAACGTCGCAGAGGTATCTGGCTGTTCCTGTAAGCTGCTTGTGGCCGAAAGCATCTACATACTCGATGCTGCTGCCCAGCTCACTGATGTACTTGCCATCCTTGGTTCTGATACCCTCGGATACAGCAACTACGACTGAAGCCTTGGTCTTGAGAAGGCCTTTGATCTTCTTGATGAATGCATCCATATCGAATGGAAGCTCAGGAAGATAGATAGCATCAGGTCCGTCACAGTCCTCACCCTTTGCAAGAGCTGTTGCGCCTGTAAGCCATCCGGCATTTCTACCCATAACTTCAACGATGATAACCTGGCCGTGGCTTGTCTCCAGTGACCAGCTGTCTCTGATGATCTCTTTTACAGAAGTACCGATGTACTTGGCTGCTGAGCCATAGCCCGGTGTATGGTCTGTAAGAGCCAGGTCGTTATCGATTGTCTTAGGGCATCCTACGAATCTGATAGGTGAACCTGAAATGATGGCATAATCAGAGAGCTTCTTGATTGTATCCATTGAATCGTTACCACCGATATAGATAAAGCAGTCGATCTCAAGCTTGCCAAGGATCTCAAATATCTTCTCATAAACTTCTTTGTTCTCAAAAATCTCAGGGAGCTTGTATCTGCAGGAGCCAAGATAAGCTGAAGGTGTTCTCTTCAAAAGCTCAATATCAAGGCCTGACTGAATGTGATCTGAAAGATCTACATATCTGCCTTCCATAAGTCCCTGTACCCCGTGGATCATACCATATACCTTCTTGTATCCACGATCGATCGCTGTCCTGTATACTCCTGCCAGTGACGAATTGATGGCCGCTGTAGGGCCTCCCGACTGTCCAACGATTACGTTACGTTTCTGCTTGTGTACCATTGTTTTGAATCCCCTTTCAAAATATAGTTACTAAAAAACCTATTCTTTATTATATTCGATTAAACGTTTAATGTCACGGAAAATCGCGGAAAATCAATGGATTTTGAAATCCATTACCACCGGATTGTGATCGCTGCATATAAAGCCCAGATCCTCGGTGTGTACCTGCTCAACTTCTATGTTGTGAGATACTATAAATCCATCAATTATATAGTACTGAAAATCAGCAGGTGCCTTACTTGCAGCGCTTGCAAGCGGCTTATCCAGTGATCTGCAGCTGGGGGTATCATCGTCTGTGTAAAAAACCAGATCCTTTGGCTGTGTCTGCGGATCATCAAACTCCGTTACATCCACCTCTCCAGCCTCCCACATGCCCTCAAGAACAGGGAACATGCTGGTGTCCACGTCTGAAAACTCCTGATTGAAGTCTCCGCCTGCGATCACATAATTCCCCTTGCTCACCTCTTCAAGAAGAACCTCCTTAAGAAGCTTGGTCTGGGCAATCTTGCCCTCTCCGCTGTCGTAGGCCTCCAGATGCAGATTGATGATAACCAGCTCCTTATCAGACCCCTCTACGGGAAGACGCAGCTCCTGAAGGCAGCGCTTTAAGTTAAAGGTCCGAAGTGGCCATGAAAACGGACATGGAAGCTTGATCCTGGTGGCTGAGGCCACATCAAAGGTGGTAAAGGTCTCTATTCCACCTGATACCTTACCAATAGGAGGCACAGGAAGCGGAACATAGCTGACTTTATAGTTGTAGGAAAAGACATTTATCCCTTTAAATACCTTCGCTTCAGAATTATTTAAAAAGTATTCCGATTCATTCACAAAGTAGGATCTGGTTGAATTAAGATCCAGCTCCTGGGCAAGGAAGAAGTCCGGATCAAGAGCTGTAACTGTCTGCACCTGCTGATCCAGGTTCTTATAGACCCTGTCCTTATCCGCGGTGTTTACCATTTTGCCGCCATCCATAAAGAAATCAGCATTATCTCCCAGAGCCCCATAGCCGAGATTCCATGCCACAATCCTCATCGACGTGTCAGTTTGCACCTTTTTATCGCTGTTTCCATTAATCTCAAGTTCCTCTCTGTCTTCAGGCTTATACTCATCCACAGTAAGATACGCCAGCAAAGTGCCCAGTACCAGTAAAATGAGAACAAGTGTCACCCAGACAGCATTTATTACCTTTTTCATTTTTTCTCCATACACAAAGGGAGCTTCAAAATGAAGCTCCCAATTAAACACACTTTAGTTATCAGAAATCCTCTTCCTCAAGGGCAAGTCTTCTGCCCTGTGCCTTGCCAATAGCATATGCAACAGAAACCAGGCATATTACTGCAACCGCAGCAACAGCGCAGCCGATGCAGAGTTTCTTCTTGTCATCATCAAGGCTGTCCCAGAAATCCGTTACCATATCCATTTTCTCTTTTGCAAATTCAACACCGCTATCAAAAATACCCTTAAAATCCATTGTAACCCTCCTCTTTCTAATCCAATATATAGTTAACATCAATATCAGACCTACTAATTATTGTACCGCTTAGCCTGTCTCTCCTCAAGCTTTTTTATAACAAAATCCTGCCATGCAAAATCGATAATGGCCGCAAAAGGAATCGCTATAAGAATACCTCCAACACCAAAGAGCCTTCCACCAAGAATGATAGCTATAAGGATCATCAAAGAAGATACTCCCAGGCTTCCGCCAAAGAGCTTTGGCTTAATTATGTACCCATCCAGAGTCTGAAGAATTGCGGTAAATATCAGGAACCACAGAGCATACCAGGGATTGAGCAGCACCAGGATAAATCCACCAAGGACAGCTCCTACCAATGGTCCGAAGGTCGGCGCCAGATTGGTCACGCCTACTATCACGGAAATCAGTGCCGCATAAGGCATCCTCATTATTACCATGAACAGGAAGTTCAACAGACCAACAACAATTCCGTCAACCACGTCTACCGCTATATATCGTATCAAAATGTTGTTGCATCTGGTAAGGAATTCAGTAGTTTTTTCGTAATTCTCCCTCTTCATGATCAGAGACATGAGCTTATCGACATCTCCAACAATCCTCGCTTTATCCAAAAGAAAATATATGGCAAGAATAAGAGCCAGGACCACGTCCACAACGCCCTTTCCAACGTTTGCCGAGGATTCAAGAAAATTCCCCATGTTATTGGTAAAGTAGCCGCTTACCTTTTCCAGAACAGTATCTCCCACGTTGGCAAGAGCTGCAATATCCAATCCAAAGAATCCCTTTGAACCGGTCTCAAAACCGTGGAGCAGATCCTGAAGTGCATCAATGTAGGTATCCATGTTTGAAGCCAGTGTTGAAATGCTGTCTGCCAGCTGCGGTATAAGAGCCACAAACAATAAGATAATACACAAAACAATAATGATCAGGGATACGACAACCGAAAGCATCCATTTGGTCTTTTCATTTTTGATCTTGTGAAACAGCTTTCTCTCCATAAAGTGACAGAGCGGGTTGATTACATAAGCAATAATGATTCCGTTGATTATCGGCCGCAGGAAGGAAAAGACAGCGTCCAGCCCCTCAAATATGTCACTTAAATGGGACAGGATCATAAAAAGAAGCACTGCTGAACACGTGGCCACCGTGTTTGCAAACCACTTTTTCTTAAGAAGCCTGTTAAAAGAATTCATCGTCTATATCACTCCTCTCAGCCAAATTCATTATACTTTCTGGGTTTTCTTATCTGTTTTGTGCTCTTTCTCTTGGCCCTTTTTCTTACATTTTTCTGATGATGGTCATCGTAGATGAGCTTAACTGCGGGATGGAAAAACCTGTTAATAAATGCCCCAATAAGGAATATATAAATACAACAGTACAGCCAGATCATCATGAATACAGGAGTTGCGATGCTCCCATAGACTGATGAAGATCCAGATCTGTTAACATACAATGAGAATATCCAGGAAAAAATATACCATACAACTGCTGAAAAGATCGCTCCCGGCAGTTGATACACTAAAGTCATTTTGGCACTTGGTACGTAGGTGTAGATAAGCGCAAACGCGAAGGTTGCCAGTGCTATCACAACCAGGAACTTCAGATATCCTGACAGAGAAACTATGTACATGATCCTGGGGAATCTGCTTACAGCGAGATTTCGTACCAGTTTTTCAAATACCATGATCAGCAGCATGGCCATCATGATGATTATCATAGCCACAGTATACAGGGATGCGATGAGACGCAGGTACAGCTGATTACGTCTCTCTTCGACATCGTATACGCAGTTAAGTCCGCGGATTATTGAGAGCATACCCAGAGCCCCGGACCAGATGGTAGCAAGAGCTGATATTGAAAAGACTGCGATGGAGCGTTCATAGGCTTCATCAACCAGTCCAAGTACGATACCTTCAGCAAAATCCGGAATGATATCCGACACCGCTTTTGCAAAATCAGCCTGTGTTACTGCTGTGTATGGTAAAAGAGATGATATAAGGATCAAAAGGGGAACAACGGAAAGAATAAAGAAATACGCGCAGCTTCCCGCGAATGCGGGCATATTCTTTTTCTGCATTTTATTGCTAAAATCCATAACAATGGATATCAGCCGCGCCTTTACATCCATACACTTTCCCCTCAAAAAATGCATTGGTATCAAGCACCAACATTGAAAAAGCAGCCACCGAAATGACTGCTTTTATAACCTAAAGCATTCCCAAAATGCCGTTTCCTGTTATTTGACTCCTAGCTAACGCCAGGTGGGTTACCGCAACCTGAATTCCTGCCTTCCTCTCCCATAGCTGGTCTGCGTATACGCAGGGCCGGAGGCGTGGCATTCAGACAGGCAATGTAGGAGTCCCGTTTAAAGTAACTGTAGGTTCAAATTACACAGGAGGTGTCGGACATCCCAGGAGAGCTTGTAGCTTTGCTCTAATATTATTATAACCCCAACCCGCATATTTTCAAGGGTTTGGGCGTTTTTTTAGACACTTTTAACAATTGAATTTATATACTCCGTCTCCGCGGGCTGTGGCTCAATTATTAAATTCAGATTCTTCGTGTGGCAGTTCTTAGCCAGTTCAGGATTTTTGCATCGCTGATAAGTGGACTCACCTTCCTGTAGACCATATCATGATAGTCGTTGAGGGCCTTTATGTCCCTGGGCTCCATGTACTGTGGATCGATGGCTTCGAGGTCGATTGGAGCATAGGTCAGGTGGGCGAAGTGGAGGAACTGGCCGTACTCGTTCTTCTGACCTGATACGACTTCAAGGATGTTCTCAATTCGAATACCATAGGCTCCCTCGATGTATACGCCGGGTTCGTCGGAGACGATCATGCCCGGGAGAAGTGGAGCTTCGTTCTGGCCTGGGGTGAAGCGCCATCTTATGTTCTGAGGGCCTTCGTGGACATTGAGGATGTAGCCTATGCCATGGCCGGTTCCGTGTTTGTAGTCGATGCCCATGTCCCAGAGGGCCTGGCGGGCGAGGATGTCGACGTTTTTGCCGCTGCACCCTTCAAGGAAGTTGGCGTTTGCAAGGCGAAGCATACCAACTACGGTTGCTGTGTAGTTGTGCTTTATCTCATCGCTGATTTCGCCAACAACAATAGTTCTGGTAACGTCTGTAGTTCCGCCCATGTAGGTTCCGCCTGAATCTACGAGGAGCATTCCTTCCGGCTTAACTTCCTCGCAGCAGTCTTCTGTGGCTTCGTAGTGAGCCATCGCAGCATTGGCGTTATATGCGCTTATGGTCGGGAATGAGAGCTCTATAAAGCCGGGAAGCTCTGCTCTCATTGAGTCAAGCTTCATGGCTGCTGAGTACTCGGTCATCTTAGTTTTGCCAACATTCTCTTTTACCCAGTAGATAAACTCTGTGAGCTTGGCACTGTCCCTAAGGTATACCTCTCTGATGTTCTTAAGCTCTGTGTCGTTCTTGCAGGCCTTGAGCATCTCTGTGGGATCCTTCTCGTTCTTAAGGCATACTCCGGCTTCTTTTGCCTTGCCGGAAAGGGTCTTGAAGGTCAGGTAATTGGTATTTCTCTTGTCAAAAAGCACATCTCCGCTTAAGGTTGTATCCTGAATGCTGTTTATCAGGCTGTGGTAATCCTTAAGACCAATGCCGGCATTCTGGCAGTATGTTCTAACCTCATCCGTGATCTCTTTTTCCTGAACAAAAAGATCAAAGCTGTCCATGGTGATCATGGCATAAGACAGCGCAACGGGGTTACATTCAACGTCATTACCGCGAAGGTTTGTAAGCCACATGATGTCGTCCAGCTTACTGAGAAGATAGAGTGTTGCGCCATACTCCTTCATCTTGTCCCGAACAAGAGCGAGCTTTTGGGCAAAAGACATACCGCAGAGTTCATCAGACAGGACGTACATATCATGACATGGAAGCTCTGGTCTGTCTGTCCATACGTCCTCTGCCAGATCCTTGTCATACTTAAGGCTGACTTTGTTTCCTGCAAGCTTTTTCTCCAGATCCTCTCCGATGCTGGTGGAGATAACTCTGCCGTCAAAGCCAAGGGTCTGCCCCTCTTTCATGTTTGCCTTAAGGAATTCTGTAATTGTTGGAACACCGGGCTCAAGCATGCGGAAAAGCTCAACACCTGTTCCCTTCATCTGATTCTCGGCCTGGATGAAATAGCGGCCGTCGGTCCACATTCCGGCAGCGTCCTGACTTACAACAAGAGTTCCGTTTGAACCGTCAAAACCGCAGAAATATTCCCTTACTTTAAAGAAATCTGCAGAGTATTCGGAATTATGGAAGTCAGAAGTGGGCATCATGTAGTAGTCGATGCCTTCCTCAGCCATCTTCTTACGGAGCAGGGACAGTCTGTCCTGTATCACTTTATTTTCACTAGACATTAATTATTCCTCCAAATTGTTTTTCTGACTTCTGTATTTTACCATCTTTTGCTTTTTTCTGTTATAATATTTGATGCTACAGGTAATAATTACATTTCAAGGAGATGATTATAACTATGGAAGAAAAAGATATTCTTAAACTCATCGATCACACACAGCTCCAGCCCAATGCAACCTGGGAAGACATTGTTTCCCTCTGCGATGAAGCTGTAAAATACGGCACTGCAACAGTTTGCATCCCTGCCACATATTTAAAGAGAGTTCATGACAAATACGGCGATAACTTAAAGCTTTGCACAGTAATCGGTTTCCCTCTTGGCTACAACAGCGCCAATTCCAAGGTGGTTGAGGCTAAGGATTCCATCGCTGACGGAGCTTCTGAGATTGATACCGTTGTTAACATCAGCGATGTCAAGAACCACAGATATGATGAAGTTAAGAAAGAGCTCCAGATGATCCGTGAGGCTTGCGGCGACAAGCTCCTGAAGGTCATCATCGAGACCTG
>JAEEGH010001438.1_pt1 | contig 69015 bp, 63 predicted proteins | sample 9134181 | NCBI WGS metagenome assembly JAEEGH01 (sample SAMN16246544, study PRJNA631951) | gut metagenome | biome: gut microbiome; feature: rumen; material: DP-attached | host: Bos | place: Iran: Karaj | collected 2018-10
GTATATAAAGGACGGAATCAAGTCAAAGCTTTAATGGAAACTGTGAGATTTTATAAAATGAGAAACCTGATAATTTTAGCAGTTTTATCGTTTATAGCTCTTTTATGCGTTTACATGGATGAGGCATCACGGGCAAACAAAAAAGTGATGTATGTCCTCAGCCACGACAATGGAAAAGAGTCTCTTTTATTTGATGATTTCAGCGAAGCTCTTCCTCCGGTATTCGACAAAGTTTTCACTATGCAGGAAGGTTTGATGCGTGCCATGAAAAACGGGTATTCTGTGGTTGTTACGGAAAAAGGAAAAATTTTGCCGGGCGAATATCTGCGGATAAACGAGTTCAAGGAAGATCTTTCGTCTGTTAAATCGAAAGACAACAAGTGCGGATTTATTAACAGAAGCGGAAAAATCGTCATCCCCTTTGAGTATGAAGATGCAGGAAACTTTTCCGAAGGCTTTGCCCCCGTCAAAAAAGAGGGAAAATGGGGCTATATTTCCAGATCCGGCGAGGTGAGAATACCTTTTGAATTTGATAAAGCCTCCGAGTTTTCAGAAGAATACGCGGTTGTTTCCCAAAACGGGAAAGCTGGATTTATCGATAAAAACGGCGTTTCGCCGACAGGTTTTGTTTTTGATTCGGCAAAGCCTTTCCGATACGGAATCGCCGTCGTAAAAAATGGTGATGAAAACCAAGTCATAAATAAAAAGTGGGAAACGATTTATGTTTCAAACAGTCATGTTTTTCCATTTCATATTGGAGAAAACGTAATCTCTTTGAAACTTTTTAGTTTTCCTCCGCTTGTGAAAAACGGGAAGATAATATTGCGCGAAAACGATGCGGACAGGGTTTTTACTCCGGTTTCTGGATCACTGATACTATTCAAAAAGAACGATAAATACGGTGCGATAGATACTGAAGGCAACATTGTGGTTCCGGCAAAATTTGACAGCCTCAATGAGGTAACAAAAGACAAAAGCTATGTCAAAATTAGGGAAACAAGAGATAAAAAGGCACCTTCAAACAAAGATGTTTCAGTCTATAATGAAAACGGCAAGTACGGACTTAAGGATCAAGAAGCAATTAAAAAAATCGAATCTGCGGATTTTTACAATGTATGCAGTTTTGTTGACGGTTTTGCACATGTCGAAAAAAACGGACATAGTTTTCTTATTGACAAAACAGGAACACCTGTTCTTAACGGTAAAGATTTGAGAAGAGTTGACTGGAAAGATATTTATGCCTGCGGAAGAAGAGGGGACTTCGGATATTGGTGAGAAAATTTGTTCCTGGTGCTGAATATGGTTACGACTCAACAACTTACGAAAAGTGGTAACAAAAAGGATTTGCCCAGCCGGAGGTAGACCCATGGCTAAAATAATTGAGAAAATCAAAAGACGACCGCTGTTTTTTACATATATTTTTCAGTTCAGAAATGCTTGACCACTATACCATGCAAGTGTGCGGGAAAGTGATTCCGGTTAGAAATTCATTGTGATATTTACGATGACTTCTTTGCTGAGTGTCTGAGCTACCGGGCAGGTGTCAGCCGCTTTTTTGAGCATTTCCTTCTGTTTTTCGGTGTAGTCGTTTTTCGGGAAGGTGAAGGCGATGTCGATCTGGCCGATGCGGCGCGGATTTTGTGCCATAGTCTTCTTGATTTCGTATTTCGTGCCGTCAACGTTGAAGTCGTGAGCCTGAGCGGTGATGCCCATGATCGTCATCATGCACGCAGCCAGTGCTCCGCAGACTGTGTCGGTCGGGGAGAAAGCCTCTCCTTTGCCGTGGTTGTCGGTCGGAGCGTCGGTCATAATGGTGTTGTTCGATTTGAGGTGGGTCATTTCGTTGCGGAGCGAACCTTTGTACTCTCCTTTGATGATTACCGGTGCGGTGTTTTCCATTTTTCTCTCCTTTAAGTTAAACAATAAACGGCGGTATTTTAACGGGCGGCTCTGTTTTGGCAAGAAATCGTAGTTTGAAAAATTTTTTGATTTTTGAGTGTTGACTTTGCGAAAACCGTTCTTATATAAGAGTGCGTTTTGGATGTTGCTTGATTGAAGATCTTAATGATTTCAGGCAGTTGGCTTTTGGAGGAGTTATGACTGAGGAAGAAAAAAGATTCAGCGAAGAATTGAGAGACAATGGCGGAGCGATCGAAATCGACGAAAATCTCGCCGACGGCGGAAGCGATCTTCAGGCACTCGCTGACGAACTTGGCGGTGAAACCGAAAAGGCGAAGAAAAAACACTTCTTCAACAAGTTCGGCGGCAAGGAAAAAGACCATAAGCTCGTGAAAGAACTCGAGGAAAAGGTCGCAAAAGTTGAGGAACAGCTTAAGTTGAAGGACGATAAAATCGCAGAACTTGAAAGCAGTGTAAAATCGCTCGTTGCGGAGAACAGAAACCAGAAAACGAGGATCGAAAACGAATTCCGCTCCAAAATCAAATTCGCTGTCGAGGATTTCTTTAAGGATTTCATAACTGTAAAGGATGATTTCGACAAGGCGATGGAGTTCGCTCCAAAAGGTGAGGAAGCCGAAAAAGATCCTTTCATCCAGGGGATCATACACCTCGGCGCGAAATTCGAGAGCGTATGCGGAAAGCACGGGCTCCAGTGCATCAGCAGCATAGGAGAGAAGTTCGATCCTGCGATCCATCAGGCTATGAGTATGATAAACGTTGACGGAAAAGAGGCGAACGAGATCGTTGCTGAGTATGTAAAGTGCTACAAACTGCACGACAGAGTGATCAGACCGGCGATGGTCGTCGTTGCAAGCGGTATGCCCGCGACAAAACCGGAAGAGCCGAAAGCTGAAGAACAGGTCGAAGCAGAGGAAGATAAAGTCGAAGAGCAGCCGGAAACAAACGCCGAAAATGTTTCTGAAACTGCTGAAAATAATGAAGAAAACGGTAATTGTTAACATTATAATTTGGAGGAAATCATGGGAAAAGTTATCGGTATTGACCTTGGTACGACCAACAGCTGCGTAAGTATCATGGAAGGCGGAGAGCCTAAGGTCATCGCAAATTCGGAAGGTTCAAGGACCACTCCGAGTATCGTAGCATTCACAGACAAAGGCGAGAGACTGGTCGGTCAGCTTGCAAAAAGACAGTCGATCACGAACCCGCAGAGAACTCTTTACTCAATCAAAAGACTTATCGGAAGAAAGTACGAGGCTGCCGAAGTCATGAAGATGAAATCAGTCGTTCCGTTTCAGATCATCAAGGCTGCAAACGGCGATGCGTGGGTAAAGATCGAAGACAAAGAGTACAGCCCGCAGCAGATCTCTGCTATGGTACTCAGCAAAATGAAAGAGACCGCTGAAGAATACCTGGGCGAGAAGGTAACTGATGCAGTCATCACGGTTCCTGCTTACTTCAACGACTCTCAGAGACAGGCAACGAAAGACGCCGGCAAGATCGCAGGACTCAACGTCCTCCGTATCATAAACGAGCCTACTGCTGCAGCGCTTGCCTACGGCGTTGACAACAAAGGAAAGGATATGAAGATCGCGGTTTACGATCTCGGCGGCGGAACATTCGATATCTCTATCCTTGAGCTCGGCGACGGCGTTTTCGAAGTTCTTTCGACGAACGGCGATACATTCCTGGGCGGCGAAGACTTCGACCAGAGGATCATCGAGTTCCTTGTAAACGAGTTCAAGAAAGACCAGGGAATCGACCTTTCGAACGACCCGATGGCGCTTCAGAGACTCAAAGAAGCTGCGGAAAAAGCAAAACACGAGCTTTCTTCGACGATGGAAACAAACATCAACCTTCCGTTCATCACGGCTGACGCAACGGGTCCGAAACACCTCAACATCACGATGTCGAGAGCTAAACTCGAAAGCCTTGTAGAAGACCTTGCGAGAAAGACTCTTGAACCGTGCAGAAAGGTCCTTGCAGACGCGAAACTTACTGTAAACGATATCGATGAAGTCATCATGGTCGGCGGTATGACGCGTATGCCGATAGTCCAGAGACTCGTAAAAGAGTTCTTCCAGAAAGAGCTTCACAAAGGTGTAAACCCTGATGAAGTCGTTGCTATAGGTGCTGCGATCCAGGGCGGCGTTCTGAAAGGCGATGTAAAGGATATCCTCCTTCTCGATGTAACCCCGCTTTCACTCGGAATCGAGACTCTGGGCGGTGTCTTCACGAAACTTATCCCGAGAAACACCACGATCCCGACCAAGAAGACCGAGATCTTCTCGACCGCGGTCGACAACCAGCCTGGCGTTCAGATCAGAGTCTTCCAGGGCGAAAGAACTATTGCCAACGAGAACAAGCTTCTGGGCGAATTCGAACTTAAGGACATTCCGCCGGCTCCGAGAGGTGTTCCGAAAATCGAAGTAAGTTTCGATATCGATGCCAACGGTATTCTTAACGTAAGTGCGAAAGATCTGGGCACGAACAAAGAGAACAAGATCGTCATCAAGGCTGGAAGCGGTCTTAGCGATGAAGAGATCGAGAGAATGGTCAACGAAGCCGAGAAGAACAAAGAGGAAGATGAGAAGAGAAAGAAACTCATCGAGACCAAGAACAACGCGGAACAGCTGATCTACACGACCGAAAAATCGCTCAAAGAATACGGCGACAAAGTTTCGGCTGACGATAAAGCCGCGATCGAAACGAAACTTCAGGAACTTCGTGATGCTGCCGCTACCGATGACGCAACCAGGATCGAAACCGCTATAAACGAGCTCAATCAGGCAGCATACAAACTTGCAGAAGTCATTTACAAATCGGCTTCGGCAAACGGTCAGAATCCGATGGACGGAATGGGCGGCACAGGCGGAACAGGTGATCCGAATCCGGGTGAATATAACCCGAACAAAAACGATGACGATGTCGTCGACGCCGACTTTACCGAAAAGAAATAATACCGGAGGCGCTTTTTTTAAGGCCGGGCTCATGCCCGGCTCTCTTTTTATAACGGGATCTACGGAGTTTTAACGTTATGGCTGGCAAGCAGGATTATTATGAATTGCTCGGTGTGGCAAAGACCGCGGCACCAGAGGAGATCAAGAAAGCATACAAAAAAATGGCGATGAAGTATCATCCCGACAGAAATCCCGGCGATAAAGAGGCAGAGGAAAAGTTCAAAAAGGTGAATGAGGCTTACGAAGTCTTGTCAAACCCCGAAAAACGCCAGATCTACGACCAGTACGGTGAGGACGGGCTTAAAGGCAGTTTCGGTGCGGGAGCTGAGGGAGCTGATTTCTCCGAAATGTTCAAAAACGCAGGTTTCGGCGGCGGCTTCAGCAATCTGGGCGATATTTTCGACAGTATGTTCGGCGGCGGAGGAAGAGGCCGCGCGAGGAACATGCCGCAGCAGGGAACTGATCTGATCACGAAGATAATCGTTACGTTCAAGGAGTCCTATACCGGAACTTCAAAAGAAATCTCGTTCAACCGCTCTTCGTCATGCCAGTTCTGCAACGGAACGGGCGCAGAGTCGGGAAGTTCGCGCAAAGCGTGCCCGACCTGTAAAGGAAGCGGTCAGGTCAGAAGCGGAAACGGCTTCTTCTCGATCTCTCAGACTTGTCCGACATGTCACGGAGAAGGGTCTATTATCGAAAAACCGTGTACTCACTGCCACGGAACAGGATTCCTCAAAGAGACCAAGAAAGTCGAAGTCAAAGTTCCGGCCGGCATTGCCGACGGTATGCAGATCCGCGTTGCCGGAGAGGGAAACTCAGGGCTCAACGGCGGACCGAGAGGCGATGTGTACGTCGAGGTCAGGGTCAAGAGCGATGAACTTTTCCTGCGTGAAGGGAACGATATTTATGTCGAGATCCCGATAACTTACTCGCAGGCTGCACTCGGGGATAAGATCGAAGTCCCGACGATGGACGGAACTGTCGAGATGACTCTGCCGGCGGGAACTCAGCCCAACACGAAAATGCGGCTCAAAGACAAAGGTTTCCCCGATGTCCACGGCCGCGGCAAGGGCGTTCTTTATGTCATTTTCAAACTCGAAGTGCCGAGGAACCTTTCCGACGGACACAAAGAGGCGATCATGAAGCTCAAAGAGTTCGAAAAAGAGATCAAGGAGCGGCCGACTTTGAAGGATTATCTTGAAAAAATCAAAAAATGGTTCGGTAAATAGTTCTCTTTTTCCGGGCTGTCGTGCTTGTAAGGAGCGCAGTCAGGTCTTTGCTTTATTAGAATATCATATAAATTTTCTTTAAAAACTTGCGGATTTCACTGTTTTATGGTAAAGGGCGGCGGCTTTTTTTAACAACTCTCAGGAGGTTTTTCATGTCAGGCCACAATAAGTGGAGCACGATCAAGCACAAAAAAGGTGCTGCAGATGCAAAAAGAGGCAAAATTTTTACGAAACTCATCAAAGAAATCACGATAGCTGCGAAAGGCGGCGGCGGAGACCCTGACGGTAACCCGCGTCTTAAAACCGCCATCCAGTCGGCGAAAGCGGCTAACATGCCTCTCGACAATATCACCCGTGCGATCAAAAAAGGAACCGGTGAACTTGAAGGTTCGAGCTACGAAGAGGCAACATACGAGGGATACGGTCCGGGCGGAGTTGCGGTCATGGTCGACTGCCTTACCGACAACAAGAACAGAACTGTTTCCGAGATCAGAAGGATCTTCACGAAAGCCGGCGGCAATATGGGCAACAACGGCTGCGTAAACTGGATGTTCAGCCAGAAAGGCCAGATCATCATCCCGAAAGAGGGCGTTGACGAGGAAAAACTTATGGAAGACGCTCTTGAAGCCGGTGCTGAAGATGTCATCGACAACGACGAAGTTTGGGAAGTAAGGACAGAGATGGGCGATGTTTATGCCGTTTCCGGCGCGCTCACCGAAAAGGGATACCAGTTCGAAGAAGCGAAGATCGCACGTATCCCGCAGAATTTCGTAAAAGTCGAAGGTAAAGTCGCTGAGCAGGTCCTCAAGCTCATGGAAGCATTCGATGACAGCGACGATGTTCAGGATGTCTATGCGAACTACGACATAGATTTCAGCCAGCTGCCAGAGGAAGAATAGTCTATCTTGGATAAACAAGGCTACATCATTTTAGGGATCGACCCCGGCAGCATCAAAACGGGTTACGGCCTGATAAATGCTGCCGGGCGTTCTTTTTTTCACATTGACAATGGTCTCATAATGCCGCCTAAAGGGCTCGATTTCAAAGAGAGGATCGGCTTCATCTTCCGCGGCGTATGCGACATTATGGACGAATTCAAGCCGAATGTGGTCGCTTTGGAAGACGTTTTCATCGCGAAAAACGCTCAGAGCGCACTGAAACTCGGTCATGTCAGAGGAGCCGTCATGAGTGCCGCCGCGATCCACGGACTTCCCCTTTTCGAATATACTCCGACAAGGGTAAAACAATCGGTCACAGGCAACGGCAGAGCGGAAAAATTCCAGATCCAGGAGATGATAAAGATCCTTCTCAGGCTCAAGGAAGCTCCTTACGAAGACGCTGCAGACGCACTTGCAATAGCAATAACTCATGCATTTACGGTGTAAAAATGATAGGTTATCTTAAAGGAACAGTCGTTGCAAACGAAGACCGCGAACTTACGGTCCTCACCGAAGGCGGTGTCGGATACGTTGTCGGCGTAACTCCGACTTTGACTGTCAAATATCCGGAAGGAGAGACAGTTTCGCTTTTCGTCCAGACTTTCGTCAGGGAAGACGCGATAGACCTTTACGGATTCGAGAGGAACGAGGAAAAACACCTTTTCAACATGCTGTGCGAAGTGAACAAGATCGGACCGAAAACAGCACTTTCGATCCTTGCGGCGGCTCCGATCGAAGAGATCGTTTCGGCGATACTTTCCGGCAACGCACAGTTCTTCAAGAAAATAAGCGGAGTCGGTGCGAAAACTGCCGAGAAGATCATCATCGATCTGAAAGACAAGGCCGATAAATTCTCTGCAATTGCTGCCGGTTCTTCGGAAACGGCAAAGGTCGTTTCGACCGACAAGCAGATACGTGAAGCTGCTGACGCGCTTGCCGCTCTGGGCTTCAACCCGCTTCAGATCAGGCATGCAATGGCAAAAATAGAGGATAAGGAATCGAAGAGAGCTGAAGAAATCATCAGAGAGGCTCTCAAAGTTATCAGAAACCTCTGATCAGGTGAATGTCATGAACGAAGAAAGATTGCTCAATTCGCAGGAACTTCCCGAAGATTCGTCGCTTGAAGGCGGGCTCAGACCTAAGAATCTAAGCGGCTACATCGGACAGAAAGCTGTCGTTGACAACGTGAAAATATTTATCGAAGCAGCAAAAAAGAACGGGCGTCCGCTTGATCACCTCCTTCTCGCAGGTCCTCCCGGACTCGGCAAAACCACTCTCAGCCAGATAATTGCCAATGAAATGGGGGTCGATATGTTCTCGACTTCAGGTCCTGTCATTGAGAAAAAGGGAGACCTTGCCGGTCTGCTCACTCCTTTGCAGGAAGGCGATGTCCTCTTTATCGACGAGATCCACCGCCTGAATCCGGCTGTTGAAGAGAGTCTTTACCCAGCCATGGAGGATTTCCGCTTCGATATCATGCTCGGACAGGGCGAGAATGCTAAAAGCGTGCCTCTTCCGCTGCAGCCGTTCACGCTTATCGGCGCGACAACAAAGACAGGCCTTCTTTCAAGCCCGCTGCGCGACAGATTCCAGATAGTTTTCAGAATGGATTATTACAATGTCGAAGACCTTGAAACTATCGTCAAGCGCTCGGCAAAAGTTTTGGGTATAACAATTGATGATGCCGGAGCCCACGAAATAGCAAGACGTTCGCGCGGAACTCCGCGAATCGCGAACAGGATCCTGAAGCGGGTCCGCGATTTCGCCCTTGTCAAAGGAAACGGAGACATCGACATCGCCATCGCGAGATATGCTCTCAACCAGATGGAAATCGACGAGGACGGTCTTGACCAGATGGACAGGACGATCCTTATGACGATAATCGAGTCTTTCCGCGGAGGACCTGTAGGAATCGAAGCGATCGCGGCAAGTGTCAGCGAGGAGAGACGCACTCTTGAGGATGTTTACGAACCTTACCTCATCAAATCCGGTTTTATCGCAAGGACCGCGAAAGGAAGAATGGTCACGAAAAAGACTTTGGACAAGTTCGGAATCAAGGCGAACGAAATACAGGGAGACCTTTTTTGAGGAAATTTTACGAAGAGCTTAAAAAGATAGAGGATTTTTCCTCTTTCGACCGAAGCAGACTCCTTGAATACATCCACAGACAGAAGTTCGAAGCAACGGCTCTGTGCGCTCTGGGCCCCACTTTCTGGGTAGAGCTCGACTATGTTGCAGGACTTGCGAGATCAGTTTTTTCCGGCATTACCGATGAAAAGAAAAGTTTCTTTATTCAAAGCGTCATGCCGCTCATGCAGGAAAAGATCGCTCCGATAAAGAAAATAGAAAAAGCTCTCCCTGAAAGCGAATTCTTCTATCTCAAAAAGGATCTGAAAACATTCGAGGATATTTTTTCGCACGCTTCGAATCTGATGAACAAAAGGCTTGACTATTTTATGCCCTATCCGCTGTTTCTTCATGCGATGAATTCGATGACGGTGCTTTATCCGCTGCGTGAAAAGTCGTGTGATGCCGGGACGGTGGCGAGAAGAAACTACGACATTCTGCTCGCGCGCTATCTTGCAGGCGATTTTTCCGCTCAGCTGGTCGATATAATCGATTATCTCATCTGGGTCCAGGCGGTCTCTTCCAAAGCTCTCGACAACGACAGGGCACTTTTCAGGAACCAGATCGTAAAGCGGCTTTTTAATTTTATAGATACTGAATCCGATTTTTCAAACGGGAATGAATATTCGGCAAAAAGCTTTGTCTTCGAACTGCACGAGGTGCTGACCGATATCAGCATTAAAGGGCGCGTCAAAGAGCTTTACAGCAAGATCCTTGATTCCGAGGTGAGTGTCGGAGAGTGTCTCAGAACGATAGTTTCGATATTTTTGGATCCGCAGTCTGTCGCAGGTCAGGCCAACGCCTTGAGGGATCTGATGATAGCTGCCGATCTCGCTTCGTCTGTTGTAAAGCACATTAAAGAGGGCAACAACAGAGGCCTTTATGAAGACATCGCGCTTTCAAAAGCGTTGAAACCTTATTTTATGCAGGTCTCGCGCCACATGCTCGGTTTAAGCGAAGATATGGAGATGTACAGGCTGTTCGAGATCATGTTTTATCTTGAGGAGACTGCTCCTTCTTTCATAATGCACGAAGACATCGTGACACTGCTTGAAAACTCGACGGAAAAATTTGAAAACCACAAAACTGCTATGTCAAAGACTCTTGACAGGACTCTTGATCCTGAGGCTGCCGAACTTTTCAAGGCCAAGATGAAGCAGGTCTATGCCGGAAAACTTTAATTGTTTTCATTGTTATCATGAGGTGGAACTATGGATAAACGCTGGAATCTCGATGTCCTTTACACAGGTTTCGATTCGCCGGAATTTACAGGTGACTGCAAAAAACTCGATTCGAAGAACGAAGAATACGAAAGATTTGCAGGAGATCTCTCCAAAAGCGGCGATGTTGCAGAAACTCTGAAAAAATATGTCGCGCTCAGATCCGAAATTACTGCGCTGACGGAAAAGCTTTTCTGTTTCGCAAATCTCTCCTTCTGCGCTGACACAAACAACGCAAAAGCCAATTCATACATCGAAGCGGCAACGGTGAAGCAGAACAGGACGACGCTCACCGACATCAAATTCATAAAATGGCTCTCTTCGAGCGGTTTTGATCCGAAAACTCTGCGCGGAACAGCTCTCGAAGACTGCATTTTCCACTTTGAAGAACTCATCGCAAAAGGGCGGCACATTCTTGACGACCAGACTGAACAGATCATTTCCGATCTCAAGATCACCGGTTCTTATGCGTGGATGAACCTTCATAATGTCCTTGTCGGCTCTCTCACAGGAGAGATCGCCGACTCAGACGGAAAAAGCGTGACGAAACCGATCTCACAGATCCGCGCCCTTGCATATTCCGAAAACGCGGAAAGGAGAAAAAGGGCCTATGAATCGGAGATGAAGGCGTACCGGAAGGTCGAAAAGTCCGTTGCAGCCTGTATAAACGCTATAAAAGGCGAGTCGATAACTTTGGCGAAAATGCGCGGTTACACTTCACCGCTTGAGATGGTCCTCGCCAAAAACAGAATGGAAAAGAGCATCATCGACACGATGTTCACGGCGATAAGAGAATATCTCCCGTGTTTCAGAGCCTACTATAAGAAGAAAGCGGAAATGCTGGGACACAGCGGTCCGCTTCCTTTTTATGACCTTTTCGCGCCTGTTGCAGAAGGAGTTCAATCGAATTTTACTTACGAAGAGGCTGCGGATTTCATAGTCGAGAAATTTTCGACTTTCAGCAGAAAACTCGGTGAATTCGCAAGAAATGCGTTCGACAACAGCTGGATAGACGCTGAGATCAGGGAAGGAAAGGTCGGCGGAGCTTTCTGCGAGAATCTTTTTGCGGTTTCTCAAAGCAGGATCCTCGCCAATTTCGACGGCTCATACAACGATGTCACAACGATAGCCCATGAACTCGGTCATGCGTTCCACGGGCACTGCCTTGACGGCAACGTGATACTGAACACCGAATATCCTTCTCCGCTTGCCGAAACTGCCTCTATTTTCTGCGAAACTATAATCAACAAAGCGGCGCTCAAAGAGGCTGATAAGGAGACGGCCCTTGCGATCCTCGAAGCTGATATCTCTGCGGCGGGACAGGTCATAGTCGATATTTACAGCCGTTATCTTTTTGAAACCGCGCTCTTCAAAGCACGCGAATCGGCTCCGCTTTCAGCTGAAGAACTCTGCAAAGAAATGACCAGAGCGCAGATCGCATCCTACGGCGACGGGCTTGATGAAAATGTTCTTCATCCCTACCTCTGGCTCATCAAGCCGCACTACTACAATCCTGACTGGAATTTCTACAACTTCCCCTATGCTTTCGGGCTCCTTTTCGCAAAAGGGCTTTACGCAAAGTACACAGAAACGGGAAGCAGTTTTGTAGAAAAGTATGAATTCCTTCTTTCCGAAACCGGCAAACGGAGCGTGACCGACGTTGCAAAAATAGTTGACGTTGACCTGAACGACATAAACTTCTGGAAAAATTCTCTCGAGATCATCAAAGAGGACATCTCGAAATTTCTCGATCTATGAACAGGAAACTGAAAACAATCATTGCCGCGGCATTTTTTCTCGCTGTTTCTGCTGCTGCGGCCGTTCACGCTGTTGAAAAAATCTCAAAAGGAAAGATCGACGGATTTTCATCGCGGGCCACAGAGCTCGTAAAGGCGAAATACGGCATAGATACAGAACTTTCCGGGCTTGACATCGCGTTTTTCCCGCCGCGGATATTCCTCAAAAAAGCGGTTTTCTCGCACAGCGGAAGGGAACTCGCAGTCCTTGAAGAATGTGTCTTGAAAGATATCGGGACGATACTCTTTTCAAGTGAAAAAAAATTGAATGCAGCCTGTCTGAAAAGCAGGATCCATGCTGACAAAGCGCTTTCGATGCACCTTCCTTCAGATCCGGAAGAAAAGAAAAACGCTCAGGATAAAGGGCGCGCAGATCACGCTCTTTCGCTGCATTTCACAACTGACGCAGAATTTATTTTCGGCGGCATTACGCAGAATTTCACGACTGATCTCACCCTTTCACGTTCCGGCGGAAAGGCATTCTTCAAAGAGCCGGAATCTTTGGGCGGCGGAAAGGCGGAAGTGCTTTTTTCATTAAAAGAAAGGAATGCTTCAGTCCGTTTCGACGGAATAGACCTTGAAGATTTCCGCGAAATAATAAAAAACAGGACATCTTTTGAAATATCGGCAGGAAAGATCAGTGCGTTTGCCGAAATAAAGAGCGAAAACGGGAAGATCCGCCTGAAAAACGATATGACTATCCGTGATCTCGCTTTTTTTCATCCGCTGATCGACTCGCTGCCGTTCACGCTGCCTCTCTTCAGATTCAAAGGAGATATTGCTTTCGACAAAAATGAAAGATCAGCCGGAACGAAGGATGCGGAGGTCTCGCTCGGAGGGATAAATGCAAAACTTTCGGCGTTTTACAGCAAAAACCGCAAGGAGTTTTCTATAAAGACCGAATCGGCGAAGCTAAACAAACTCGAAACTCTGATCCACGACGCGGCTTTTGAGGGATATCTCTTCGGCGGGACACTCGAACTTCTGGCGGAATATTCGCAGGAAGGGGAAGATCCGCCTGTTTTCTCAGTCGTAGGAAACCTTATTGATCCGAAACAGCTTTCGGAGCGCATGGACTATCTCAAACGGCCTTTCGAATATATCTGGACCAATGAGAACGGCTCGGAGAGAAAGATATTCGTCGGCGAGCGCAACTACGATTTCACGCCGATATCGCTCATTCCGGACCACCTGATCTGGGCTGTCGTAGTTTCGGAAGATGCAGGATTTTTTGTCCACAAAGGAGTCGATTTCCAGGAACTCGACGCTGCGGTGAAGGACAACATCAAAAAACACAAGCTGCGCGGCGGCTCAACGATAACCCAGCAGCTTGCGAAAAACCTCTTTTTGAACAGAGACAAAACGCTCATGCGCAAATTCCGGGAAGTCCTCCTTGCCATAGAACTCGACGCAACCCTTTCAAAAGAGCGCCTTCTTGAAATTTATTTCAACATCATCGAATGGGCACCCGGCATCTTCGGGATCTCGCAGGCTTCTTACTATTATTTCGGCAAAGAACCTTTCCAGCTCACCCCGCTCGAATCGGCCTACCTCGCCTCAGTCATTCCAGGACCCGCGAAATACCACTACATGTTCCTCTCGAAAAACGTGACAGAAAACTGGTACAAAAGCCTTTACAGGAGCCTGAGCATCATGAACGAGACAGGTCCTCTCTCGACTAATGACTACTTTGACGCACTGCAGCAGACGATAGTTTTCAGGGAAGCGGAAGAAGATTAAAGATTTCTCAGTGCGTCAACGAGTTCGGTTTTTGATTTCGTGGTGTCGTCGACCTGTTTGATGATCTTTGCGGGGACTCCTGCGACTACGCAGCGGGGCGGCACGTCTTTGGTGACTACCGATCCTGCGGCGACTACTGAATCTTCGCCGACATGGACTCCTTCGAGGATGACGGCGTTGGCTCCGATCATGACTCCGTCGCCGACGACTACCGGTGTCGCGCTCGGAGGCTCTATTACTCCCGCAAGGACTGTTCCTGCGCCGATGTGGCAGTTTCTGCCGACTATCGCGCGGCCGCCGATCACGGAATTCATGTCGATCATCGTTCCTTCGCCGATGACTGCTCCGATATTGATGACGGCGCCCATCATTATGACGCACTTGTCGCCTATCTCGGTCATTTCGCGGATGACTGCGCCGGGCTCGATCCTCGCATTGATCTTTGTGAGGTCTGCAAGCGGTATCGCCGAATTTCTGCGGTCGTTCTCAAAGCGGGTCATCTTCACTTCGGGATGTTTTTCGACAAACGGCACTATCTTTTCGTATTCGTCATAAACTTCAATAAAATCAATGCCTTTATAGACTTCAGCAAAAGAAGAGAAGTCGCATTTTTCGATATCGCCTTTGAAAAGCGCACGGACAGGTGTTTTTTTCTTCGATTCGCTGATGAGTTTTATGATCTCGTATGCGTCCATTACTGCTCCATTATTTTTCTGCCCATAAATCTCAGTTTCCAGACGCCGAAAAGCGCCTCTTTGAATATTTTTCCGCTCATTTTGCTGACTCCTTCGGTCCTGTCGGGGAAAACTATCGGGAGTTCGAACACTTTTCCGCCGCAGATCTTCGTTCTGAAAGCCATTTCTATCTGAAAACCAAAGCCTGAAAGGACGAGCGGAGCCGATATCACTTTTTCGAGAAGTTTCGCGTTCCAGCATTTGAATCCGGCGGTGACGTCATTGACACCGAGACCGAGTATCGTGCTTGCGTAGAAGCTGCCTCCCCTTGAAATTATGCGGCGGCCTAAGCCCCAGTTTTCAGTTCCTCCGCCTTTTGTGTAGCGCGAACCGACGACGACGGTATAGCCTTCATCCGATTTTTTTACCATTTCGGGAAGATATTCGGGCTTGTGTGAAAAGTCAGCATCCATCTGGATTATCTTCTCATACCCTTTTTCGATAAGGGTGCTGAAGCCGTCGAGATACGCCGCGCCGAGCCCTTCCTTGTTACGCCGGACTTTCAGAAGCACGAAAGGATTTTCCTTCATCATCTCTCTGACGATATCAGCAGTTCCGTCGGGCGAATTGTCGTCGACGATCAGTATATCCGCTTCGGGAAGCTGCGCGTGAACTGCCTTGATTATGGCCGTGATATTCTCTTTTTCGTTGTAAGTCGGGATACATACTGCAATTCTGCTCATTTCCACCTCCGCAAAAACAAAAAGTCTGATATTTTAAAGAAAAACTGAGGAAAAACAAGATTCTTTTCCGCCGTCTTTCCTTGAGTTTCTGCGAATCATCGGGAATCCTGAATCCCTGGTGTCTGCGGCAGTTCACCAATGTAATATAATTTTATATCTTTTTTACTTGTAATATTTGATATTTTTGCTAAAAGTGATCGGTTTTTTGTATAAAAAGAGGTTCTATGAAAGAAAAAAAGATAAAATTCATCTTCACGGGCGGCGGTAGCGGCGGTCATGTCAGCCCGGCTCTTGCAGTTGCGTCCGAACTCAAAAAAGTTCTCCCTGAAGCGGAGATAACCTACATCGGTGTCAAAAACAAAGCGGAAGCGCACATGGTCCCGAAAGTCGGGATTCCGCTTAAATTCGTGAAGAGCGCGCCTCTTCCGCAGGGAAAATCGCCTGTTAAGCTGCTGAAATTCGCAACGACTATGTTTTTCGGGCTTTCAAAAGCGGCTCTGATCCTGCTCAAAACAAGGCCTGCCGCTGTTTTTGCAACCGGCGGATTTGTAAGCGCCCCGACAGTTTTTGCCGCGTGGATCCTGCGCAAGGCGACCTTCGGACTTTTCAAGACGAAGATAATGATCCACGAGTCGAATACCGATCTCGGCAAAATGAACAAAGCCGCTGCAAAGGCTGCCGACAAAGTTGCGGTGTCGTTCTCCGAAACGATGAGGCATCTGCCGAAAAACAAAGGCTTTTTCTCTGGTTATCCGGTCAGAAGTTCGATCGCTCCGGAAGAAAGAAGCATCGCGAGAAAAGAGCTCGGTATCCCTGACAGCGCATTCGTGATATTCGCTTTCGGAGGCTCGCAGGGATCGCGCACCATAAACCGTGTCCTTGCAAATTCTGCAAAGAAACTTCTTGAAGATCCTGACACTTACATAATCCACGGAGCCGGGAGACCTTTCGGAAAAACCTACGAATACCACGGTTTCAACGATGTTTCCGAGATCCTCAAAAAGCAGAATTTGGGCGAAGCTGAAAAAAGATACCTTCTCCGCGATTTCATTGACAACATGGGGCTTTACTACGCTGCCTCTGATCTCCTTGTCATCAGGGCGGGAGCTGGTTCGATCGTTGAAGTGTGCCGTCAGGGCAAACCTTCCGTCATAATCCCGATAAGCAACATCGGGAACGATCACCAAATTGGTAACGCACGCTTTATCGAGCGTGCCGGGGCGGCAGCCGTTATATATGAGAGGACCGATCCTCTGAACGGGGTCGACATTGCGTTTGCCGATGCCGCGGAGTTCTGCGAAACAGTTTCGAGACTTAGGAACGACAGGCTTAAACTTGCCGAAATGTCGGAAGCGGCAAAGAACATTTTCCCGGGAAATCCGTCAGAAATAATCGTAAAAAATCTTCTCCATCTCTGTCGTCTCGGCGAAAAACCGGCTGAAGTAAAAGGGACCGAGTTTATGAACGACCGTGTTCTGGGGCTCAATTCGACAAGCCTTGAAAAATTCCTGCAAAAGACGAAGACCGGTGCTGAAAAACCGCTTGAAGCGGATGAAGTGAAGCTCATAAAAAACAAGATCGACATGCTTTTCTCGTCGCACAATCCAGTCATCAAGGCACGTGCCTGCCGGTCTTCGGGCATTCTGGGTTATTCTGAAGTCATCCCGCTCATAATCAGGTATGCGGCGGACAAAAACAGCGCGCCGTTCCTCAGCCGCGATGCTTTTTCGGCTTTGAAGCAGCTCTCGCTTGTCTGTGACACTGATAAGCGCGGAGATCTATGCGGCGCGATACTTTCAGGACTTGAAAACTCATACTATGAAACACGTTTCTCTGCTGAAAGATGCATCCCTGCTTTTGCCGGGCACTTCGGAATAAGCGACAAAGAACGCGAAAAATTCATGGATCTGCTCTTTAAGAACATGTCGGATCACTGCTTTGAAGTTAGAGCCGATGCCGTTCTTGCGGCGGCTCAGATCTCGACCGACACCGAAAAACTGCTCGGACGCTTTTCGAAACTTTACTTCGATGCTGTCTGGAAAGTCAGGATGGCGATACTTCAGGCTTTTGAGATCCTCATCAAGAGAGGCGTCCTCGACAAGAGCACAGCTGCATCGGAAATCGATAAGATACTTATCACAAGCAACGGATACACGACTGAATACGAGCTCAAAAAAGAGTATAATTCCGTCATGGAACTTATTTCACAGGAGAAAAAATCATGATATACGCGATCTTCAAATCGGTTTTCGGGGCCGGCGGCGGATTCGCAGTTTTCAAATACCTCTCATCGAGAACTCTGATCGCATTCGTAACGGCGTTTTTCCTTTCTCTGATCATCGGCAGACCGCTCATCAATGCGCTTTACAGACACGGTTTCCGCTCGTTTGAAAGAAGCTACGGCGAGATAAATTCGCAGAAAAAAACGGGGACTCCGATGCTGGGCGGTATACTGATCTTCATCACCGGGATAGGCAGTGCGCTGCTCTGGTGCGACCTCGCCAATCCGTTTATCTGGGCGCTGCTTGCGAGTGCAGTGTGGTTTGCCCTTTTCGGAGCGATAGATGACTACAAAAAGATCAAAGGGCGTGATGCCGACGAAGGGCTTTCCCGCTTTGCGAAATACATGATCCAGATACTTTTCGGCGTTCTGCTCGCGGTCTTTGTCCTTACACCTGCGATATCTCCGCTCCCGGCTGAAGTTGCAAACTCTTTTCAGATCCCGTTTTTCAAAGGATTCATCTTCAGTTCGACTGTTCTCACGGCGCTTTGGATAGTTTTCATCATCGTTTACTCTGCAAACGCGGTCAATTTTGCCGACGGCATGGACGGGCTCACGATAGTTCCTTCGGTCTTTGTCTTTATAGTTCTCGGCGTTTTTGCCTACATCATCGGCAACAAGATCCAGGCGCAGCACCTGCTTTACGAATATATCCCTGGAAGCGGTGAGATCGCGGTCTTCTGCGGCGCAATAGTCGGTGCGGGGATCGGATTTTTGTGGTTCAACTCGCATCCGGCTGAAGTTTTCATGGGCGACATGGGGAGCCTTTTCCTCGGCGGGACTATGGGAACGGCGGCGGTCCTCATCAGGCAGGAAGTGATTTTCATAATCGCGGGAGCGATCTTTGTAATTGAGATAACCTCGACTTTCGTTCAGGAAAATATCGGTTTCAAAATGCACAGACGTATTCTTTACCGTGCGCCGCTGCATCACCATTACCAGCATCAGGGAATGGCGGAGGCGAAGATCGTAACAAGGTTCTGGATCGTAAGCGCCATCATGGCGGCATTGGCACTTATCACCATTAAATTCAGGTAGTTATGTCAAAAAAACAGGAAATGTATTTCAACGGGGAAGACTGCCGCTTCTGCAACGGGATGTGCTGCCGCTATGTTACGATCGACATCGAAAAAGAACCTCGCTCCGAAGACCGTTTCGACGAGATAATCTGGTGGCTTTTCAACCCGAACATAAAGGTCTTGAAAAACGGACATATCTGGTCGATCCTCGTCATGGGAAAGTGCGAAAACCTCAACGGATCGGACAAATGCGCGATCTACGAAGCACGCCCCGACCTCTGCCGCGAATATCCGCCTGAAGAGGAGGGCTGTCACTTTGACGATATCAAAAGGCTCGAAGGGACTATATTTAACACTGCAGAGGAACTTCTTACATATCTGGCTGTTGACCGCAGAAAAGAGTGGGCAAAGAAACGGCTGGAAAATATGAGAAAGGCAAAAAATCTCGAGGTGTAGAAAAAGATCGATTTTGTTTGACCAAAACAAATCAAAATGTAAAATCAACCGCTTTTGAAGTTCATTCCGAGTTTGTTTTTTTAATAATTTTTTCAGAAAGGAGAAAATCATGGCAAAGTATCGTATCGCTTGGCTGCCGGGTGACGGCGTCGGCAAAGAGGTTATGGAAGCTGCAAAGATCGTTTTCGACGGTCTCAAACTTGACGCGGAATACATCCACGGCGATATCGGCTGGGAATTCTGGTGCAAAGAGGGCGATCCGCTTCCTAAAAGAACGACCGATATGATGAAGACTACCGATGCGGCTCTTTTCGGCGCGATCACTTCGAAACCGCAGAAAGAGGCTAAGAACGAGCTCATTCCGGAACTCAGAGACAAAGGTCTCACATATTTTTCTCCGATAGTCAGACTCCGCCAGGAATTCGACCTTTACTGCAACGAAAGACCGAACATCGCGATCCCGGGCAACCCGCTCAACCTCAACGGAAAGGAAGACATCAACATCACAGTCTTCAGAGAGAACACGGAAGGCAGCTATGCCGGTGTTGAATACGGTCCTGTAAGCGACGAGCTCAAAGCGGCTCTTGCAAAGGATTCGCCGAAAATGAAGTTCTTCATGGATACTCCGGGAGAAGACCTTGCGATCTCGACAAGAATAATCACGAGAAAGGGTGCTGAGAGGATCATACGCGCAGCATTCGAACACGCAAGAAAATTCGGAAAGAAGAAAGTTACGCTTGTTGAAAAACCGAACGTTCTCAGAAAGACCGGCGGACTCATGGTCGAAGTTTTCGAGAAGATCGCAGCTGAATATCCTGAGATCACAGCTTGGTTCGACAACGTTGACGCGATCGGAATGTGGCTTGTAAAATGCCCCGAAAAATACGAAGTCCTCGTTGCTGAGAACCTTTTCGGCGACATCATCAGCGACCTCTGCAGCCAGCTTGTAGGCGGCCTCGGCTTCGCTCACAGCGGAAACATCGGGAGCAACTACGCTGTTTTCGAGCCTGTTCACGGCAGCGCACCGAAATACACCGGCATGTACAAGGTAAACCCGATGGCAACTATTCTTGCAGGAAAAATGCTCTGCAACTACCTTGGCGAGCACGAAATGGCTGAAAGGATCCAGAAAGGCGTCGAGCTTACAGTCAAAGAGCGCAAAGTTGTAACCTACGACCTTGGCGGAACGGCAAAAACGCTCGAAGTTGCTGAAGAAATCCTTAAAAACGCACTTAAGTAAAAAATCATTTTTTAATAAAAAATCATGTCCGAAAAATCGCTTTATCTCACCAAAATCCAGCTTCGAGAGGAGCTCAAAAGATGCCTCAACTGCAAAACCCAGCCCTGCATGACTGCGTGCCCGGTAAGCTGCAATCCGCGTGAGTTCATCCAGTATTCAAAGGCTGAGGAGTGGGACGAGGCAGTGGCGGCTATCACGCGTGTCAACCCGATGGGACAGACCTGCGGCCTCATCTGCCCTGACAAATTCTGCATGAAAGCCTGCACACGTTCCGGAATCGACTTCCCGGTCAACATTCCGAGAGTCCAGGCGACGATCCTGCACAATTTCAGGGTCGATCATCCCGAAAAAGTCTCGCTTCCGCACAACGGGCACACTGTTGCCATCGTCGGAGCGGGGCCTGCCGGGCTTGCGGCGACTGCGCTTCTTGTCAAAAACGGTTTCAAAGTTACGATCTATGAAGGTCGTCACGAAATCGGCGGCGCGCTTTGCATGATCCCCGAAAACAGGCTTCCGCACGAAGTAATTGAGCGCGATTACGAGTTTATCAGCAACAACGATCTGGTTACGCTGAAACTCAACGCGAAGGTGAGCCACACAGTCGAGCTTCTCAACCGTTTCGACGCCGTTATCGTCTCTACCGGCGAGCCGAACTGCCTTGAACTCAAGATCCCGGGAGAAGAACTCAGCGTTTCATACACCGATTTTCTCTACCATCCCGAAGATTTCCAGACGAACGGTCATGTCGCGGTCATCGGAGGCGGAAACGTCGCGGCAGACTGCGCTGCAACAGCAATGAGAAACGGCGCGGCATCGGTCGAAATGTTCGTCAGACGCCGCATTTCGGACATGCGCATATCGAAAGCGGAATACCTTGACCTCGTCAATCATAAAATCGACCTCTGCGGCATGACAAGCCCCGAAAAAATAGAAAAAATCGGGAACAAACTCTGTCTCACCGTGAGACGCAACTTCTTTGACGGCGAAAAATGGGTCCCGCTTGAAAATTCGTCAGTCTCGCTTCCTTACTTTGACCTCATTATCCGCGCAGTCGGAAGCCGCTCCGACACGAAGAGCGACGACAACGCGAAACTAGTATACGCAGGCGACTGCAAAACAGGCGGTTCCACGATCGTCGAAGCAATTTCATCAGGCCGCAAGGCAGCTCAGGAAATCATCAGGCTGTTTGAAGAATAGTCCGTTTTTGTCAACTTATTTGCAAGTCATAATGTCAAGAATGACCTGATCGGTCTTCTCCATTCCTTCTGAAGCGACAGTCGCAAGATTTTTGATGGTTTTTTCGATGTCGCGCTCGATTATTCCATCGGTTTCGGAGATCTCGATGTTTTCGATCGCTAAAAGTGCGCTTTGAAGTGCCGCGTTGATCGTAGTTGAAACTTTGAGTGCGCATCCCGCCTTAGCGCCGTCGCATATCATGCCGGAGATGTTTCCTATCATGTTTTTGATTGCGTAGTTTATCTGCGGAAGTCCGCCGTCCATGAGATATACCATGCCGCATGCAGCGCCTGTGGAAGCCGTTACTGTGCCGCAGAGGGCCGAAAGTTTCGACATGAATTCTTTGAGGTGTATCGCGATCAGGTTGCCGAGATAAAGCGCGCGGATGAGTTTTTCCTCGCTTGAACCGAGCCTTTCTGCAGTCGCGACTATCGGCATCATTACGGTTATTCCCTGGTTTCCGCTGCCTGAATTGCTCATGACGGGAAGCGTGCAGCCTGCCATTCTCGCATCACTTGCCGCAGCAGTGAGAGCCATCGCGTAGTTTGCAAGATCGTCGCACAAAATCCCTTTTTTGACGTTGAGGCGCAGAGTTTTGCCGACACGGAGCCCGTAGTCGCCGCTAAGACCTTCAAGGGCTATCCTTTTGTTCATTTCGGCACCCTCAAGAACATAACGGATCTTGTCTAAAGGCACTTTGTTGATGAAATTCCAGATCCCTTCGACAGTCATGTGGTGCTCCTCTGTCTTTTTGCTCTCCTCCTTGTCGAACGAAAGTGCGCTGCACGATTTTTGCGAAACGATTTTTCCGTTGAGTTCGGTGAGGACTATGTTTGTGTGGCTTCCGCAGATAATCGTCCTTGCACAGTTTTTGCCGCTGAAGCACGCCGCTTCGATGTAGAGTTTGTCGACCTGCTCCTTGAGCGTGATCGAGATCTTTCCGTCTTTCACCATCTTTTTGGCTTCTTCGATCTCTTCGGGAGTGACGCCGCTCAGCACTTCAAGTTCTTTTGTGGGATCTCCGCCTGTGATACCCAGCGCAGCCGCGATCGGAAGGCCGACCATGCCTGTTCCCGGGATGCCGACGCCGAGGCCGTTTTTCATGATGTTTCCGCTGAGAGCGATCTCCGCTCTTTTGATATGTCCGCCAAGAAGTTTCGTCGAAGTCGCCGCAGCGAGCGCCACCGCGATAGGTTCGGTGCAGCCGAGTGCCGGAACGACCTCGCTGTTGAAAGCGTTGATGTAAAGCTGGTAATCCATCTCTTCCTCTTTTCTATTTTCAACTACCTTAAAATCGGTGAAAACGCGGTATTCGTAAGCCTTGAGCTGTATGAAAAAGCCGTGCTCGAAGATATCTCCGGTGCTGATCGTGTATTCCTTGCCTGAGATCAGCTCTTTGAACTGCAGATAAGTCCCTTTTTCATTTCTGAGTCCGAGTGCAAAATCGAGATTTATCCGTTTAAGTTCATTGCTTCCTTTGTCGAGCCATGCACAGCTCTGCTTGATCCAGCCTGATGTTTCGGCAAATTTGTTGTGGTAGAAAACAAGCACTTTGCTCTCTCCCCAGCCGTTCGAATATGCGAAAACGTTTTCATCGACCGAGCCGTCGGATCTGTAGAAATCGTAGAAGTGGAAGTCATCGACGTGGGCAAAAAGGCGGCGCAGATGCAGAAGCGGGAAAATTTCGCGCTCGTGCCGCTCTACAAGTGCCTGATTGACGGTCTCGTTTTTGTAGGCGCGTCGGTATTCCATGCCGTATTTTTCGGAAAATCCTTCGATCTGGCCGTGTCCGAACATCGGAAGTCCCGGCATCGTTATCATAAGAAGGGTGACTCCGAAATATTTGTCGTTGTCTCCGAACTGCGCGACAGCCGTCTCCTCATCGGGATTGTTGAGGAAGTTGACGTATCTTTCGAGAATGTGCGGGTCGAATTCGAGAACGCTTTTTACAGACTGTCTGTATTTCGCGTTTTCCTCGTTTTTCATAAAGTTCATGAATGCGCTGTTGTAGACGCGGTGCATTCCCAAAGTCCGCACGAAATAGCCTTCCATAAGCCAGAAAGCCTCGGCCAAAAGCAGCGTTTCGGGTGCATCGAGAGCGACTCTGTCAACGACTTCGCGCCAGAATTCCTTCGGAAAAAACTTGTTGAATTCTTCGGTCGTAAGTCCGTGTTCGGCGCGTGATGCAATGTCTCCGCCGCTTCCCGGTTCGGGGAACCAGAGCCTGTGATAGTGCCTTTTTGCAAGCGTCATCGCTGCATCGAACCTGATCACCGGGAAGTTTTTCGCGATTTTTATGATCGTCTGAATCACCTGTTCCCTGACATCGGCACGCATATAGTTGAGCTGCGCCGTATCGTTCCACGGCATGCAGGTCCCGTCGTTTCCGTGATAGATGTAGTCGGTTTTTCCTGTCCTGAAATCGACCCGTTTGAAAGTTACCGCCGCATCGCTTTTCGAATAGTAGTGGTCTTCGATATAAATCCCGATATTCGGGTCGCTCGAAAGGTTTTCGCCGTTATATGTGTAGGCAGGGAAGGGCGGCTCGTCCGCCGAAATGAACCATTCTGGATGCTCCGAGATCCACTTTGAATCGATCGCCGTGTGGTTGGGGACCATGTCGCTCGCAAGTCTGATCCCGTGTCTCCACGCCCTTTCGCGGAGATTCTGCATCGCCGCTTCGCCGCCGAGTTCAGAGGCTATTTCGTAGTCGTAAAGCGAATACGCACTTGCCGCAGCTTCCGGGTTTCCCATTATCTGCTTGATTCGTTTCGATGCTTTGCTGCGCTCCCACAAACCGATCAGCCAGAGTGCCGTAAAGCCGCGTCTGGACAGGGTTTCAAGCTCTTCGTCGGGGATCCTGTCAAGAGTATGGATGTCGGCCGAATACTGCTTTGAAAGCTGGTCGAGCCATACGAAAACATTTTTCGCGATCATCACGACGCGCGGCATCCAGAACGAATCTTCCGAAAAATTCTCGTTTTCAGGGTCGCCTTCGCCCCAGCCGGCAAGAGCATCTTTTGTCAGTGCCGGAAAATCGCCGCCTCCGCCCGTCCCGAAGACAGGTTTTGTCTCCTCTTTTATGATATCGGCAGAAAGAAGGAGCATTTTCGAAAAACGCGCCGAGATCTTTACTCCCCAGTTTTTGCGGATAAATTCAAGCTGCCCCGCAAGAGAATCAGGACTTGCCTTGAAAGGCGCGCGCAGAAGGTCGAGAACTGAAATCTTTTCGCCGCCGAGACCGATCTTCGGACTGCTTTCGAAAAAGTTTTCGGCTATATCGAAAAATTTTCCGTAAGCAGGATTTTTTTCAAGAACCTCATCTCCGAAAAGTTCGTCAAATTCGGCAAAAGCCGGATTTTCATTGGCGATTTTTAGCAGGATAAGCTCTTCGAGTTCTGTCAGTTTATTCTGAATTCCGTCCGTTGAAGCGGCAAAAAACTCGGCTGCGCTCATTCCGCCTGTCATCGTCTGCTGAGTCGGAAATTCCTTGATAAAATCGATGATCAAAGCCTTTGTAGTGTCGCTACCGAGCTCATGCTCAGCCTTTTCAAACAGTTTTTTTAAGAAATCGGGAAAAATTTCAGTCCTGTAAAGATGAAAAATGAAGTGCCCGATCTCGTCGATAAGCCCCATTGCATAAAGATTTCCCGGAGTTATGTGCTTCCCGTTTTTTTCCGCGGCATACTGCAAATTAAGTTTGTGCGCGAAATCCTTCGCAGCTGCAAAATCGGCGAAAACAACATTCCCCGAAATCGAAAAAAGTTCTTTTGAAAGCTGGAAACGCTCTCTGGAAGCGCGTTTTACGTGAAAATGATTCGTATGCATGTCTATATAGTCAATGGTTGTCAGTCTTATGAAAGTGCCTTCTTTACAAGTCCGCTTGCGGTCTTTCCGTCAAACTGACCGTCATATTTTTTCTTGAGTTCCGCCATGACAGCGCCCATCTGACGCGGCGATTTGTCGGGAAGAGTTGCAACGATCTCTTCAATAACTTTCGCAAGTTCTTCTTCAGAAAGCTGCTTCGGAAGAAGCGATTCAAGTATCTCTTTTTCGCGGAGAGTTTCTGTTTTGTCCTTGCCCATTTCGTCCATCAGAGTAAGAGTTTCGTTCACGTTTTTGAGGAATTTCTTGATCATCGCGATAGTTTCTGCATCGGTCGTTTCGCGGTTTCCGTCGTTTTTACCGACCATTACAGCCTCTGCGACTAAAGTCGAAAGGAGATTTCCTTTGACCGTATCTTTCTCAAGTTTCGCTTTCATCATCATTTTTCTAAGTTCGCCAAGCAGCATTTTGACCTCCCTGTTTAAAACCAATTAAAAAAGAACGAAAAAGTATAGTTGCAACTTTTTTGATGTCAAAAATAGAGCCGCTGTGGCATTAAGTTATTTCGTGATTTTATCCGCCGAAATGAAGCCGTAAGCGTCAGTGGCGCTGAAGACCGCTTTTTTGATCGCTTCGCTTACGACTTCTGCCGCGATAATTCCGACGAGATCCGTGTCCGCGCTGACGTTTCCGACTGAAAGAGCGTAAATAGAGTCGCCGTCAGCCGATGTATGGACAGGATTTATCGACCTTGCGTAACCGTCCTGGGCCATTCCCGCGATTTTGCAGAGTTTCGCTTTCGGAAAAGCGGCGTTTGTGATGACGATTCCAAGCGTTGTATTGCCCGCGAACTTGTTTTCTTTCGGAATTATGCTCTTTTTCATGTATTCGGAAGTGCTGCGAAGCCCGGTTTTATCCTCGGTGAGAAGCCCTGCGATCTGTTTTCCCGTTTTGTGATCGAAGATGTCGCCCAGAGCGTTCAGTGCGACAACGGCACCTATCTGAAGGTCTCCTATCTGCACTGCATAGCTTCCGATGCCCGTTTTCATGCAATAGTCCATGCCGAGGATCTTTCCGACAGTCGCCCCGCATCCTGCTCCGTAGTTGCCGTCACGGTAGTTTGGATCGTCAAGCGCGATTTTTGCCGCCTCGTAACCCATTACGCTATCAGGCCGCGTGAAAGTGTCTCCGACAGTGAGATCGAACAAATCGGACTGCACCACGAGAGGCACTTTTGTGACTGAAACATCGAAACCGATCCCTCTCTCCTCGAGAAGTTTCATAACTCCGTCTGCCGCGCCGAGCCCGAAAGCGCTACCGCCACCAAGAACGACAGCTTGGATCTCTTCAGCCGCCATGAGAGGATTGAGAAGCTGGCTTTCACGCGCCGCAGGGCCGCCTCCGCGGATATCGATACCGGCGTGCATCCCTGTTTCGCTCACAAAAACAGTGCAGCCGGTCGCCGCTTTTTCGTTCTCGACCTGACCGATTTTTATCCCTTTGATCTCAGTTACAGATATTTCTTTCATTTAAGCCTCCTTTTTGTTCTTCAGCTCGTTTCTGACTTTTTCCAGATCGCTGCAGGAAAGCAGAGGCATAAGATCGTCTATCTCTTCTATGCTTTTATCCCACCATTTGAACTCAAGCAGCAGTTCAGTCAGCTCGTCGTCAAAGCGTTTTTTTACGACCCGGCACGGGTTGCCCACTGCAACAGTGTAAGGCGGAATATCAGAAGCCACTACCGAATTCGCCCCGATAATTGCTCCGTCACCGATATGAACACCGGGCATAACCGTTACATTCTGGCCGATCCAGACATCATTTCCAACGACAGTGTCGCCTTTGAGCGGCAGTTCTTCTGTTACCGGCGCAAGCGCGTTCCCCCATTTTCCGCCCATTATGTAAAACGGATAAGTCGTCACGCAGCCCATTCTGTGATTGGCGCCGTTCATCACGAACTCGACACCCTTTGCTATGGCACAGAACTTGCCGATGATCAGTTTGTCGCCGATAAAACCGTAGTGATGCGTAACATGTTTTTCGAACTGCTCTGCACCGTTCACGTCGTCGTAATAAGTGAAATCACCGACAATGATATTCGGATTTTTCACAACATTCTTGATATAGCAGAGACTTGGAATCTTCGGATTCGGAAAAGCCTCGTCAGGACTGGGTGTTTGTCTGTTTGCCATGTTTTTCTCCTGCTACTTTGTATTTTTGCCGCAAGTCCATTTACTTGAACAACTCCGAATGTGTCCCCGCACGATAAAGGACAAGAACAAGAACCTCATTTTGGATTTCGTATATCAAAAGCCAGTCAGGTTCGATGTGGCATTCACGTGTCCCTTTGTAGTTGCCAGAAAGTTCGTGGTCACGGTATTTCGCATCAAGTGTGCCGCCTTCGGCAAGAATATTCACGACTTCGAAGAGTTTATCCAAATTCCTGTTCTGTTTTTTCGCCAGTTTCAGATCTTTCTTGAACTGGTTCGTGAATTTGACTTCGTATTTCATGCTTCCAATGCCGCTCTCAGTTCATCCATGCTGGAATAGCCTTTAACGCTGCTGTCGGCTGCGATGCGTCTGCCTTCCTCGATAGCGGCTGCTGTAACATCGTTCGGTTCGTTCAGCTTCAGCGCGAACGGGATCCCGTGTTCACGGATTGTTGTCCGCAGAAACATATTGATTGCGGTTGTCATGTTAAGTCCGAGTTCGGAAAAAATCCTGTCAGCTTCTTCCTTTACGGCTTTGTCAGTCCTGATGTTTAAATTTGTTGCAGTCATTTTTTACCTCCGTTTTTCGGTTAGAATATACACAGTATTCGTTTATTGTCAACACAATAGCTCTATTTTGTCATAGAAAAATGACTTTTCATCCAACTGCTCTGTTTTTCGTCCGATTCTGGCTCAATTTGGACGAAAAATTTAAGCCGCTGTCGCGTTGGCGGTTCAGATAGTCAGTTAGCCAGATCGTCTGCTTTGCATATCAATATACAATATTTGCTTAATATCTTGAATTTATTGACGTTTTGTGCTCGGAGTACTCGTTTGATATATAGCCGGCAATCTTCCTGATATTGTCATAGCTACCACCTTGTGCGGATTGCAAATAAATTGACCAACCAACAACAATACTTTGATTATATTCTCCAAAATATGCTGAGAAATTTTTTTTCCCATCATTAACAGGCTGTTCAATATATTGGAATTTTAGCTGTTCTTGAATTTTCGAAAAAGCAGTTTTTCCATTCAAAAATATAAATTTAAATTTTTTATATGAAAGCAATTTCTTTAAAAAAGGAAGTCCTGTTTGAAGCAATAAAGACCTCGAATGATCAGTAAGATCAGCCCATTTGGGAGTAGTTGCCCATTGAACCAAATCCAAAGCAACAACACTTCCTTCATAATATGAAAGATTTGCATCAAATGCTCGCAAAAACGTTTCCATTTTATCAAACCAAAGTTTATATGGTTTTTTATCAAAATACCCTTCACATTCTTTTAGAACCTTTTCTGCATCATCTTCAGAAAGTTTATCTTCATCTTTTTTCCCTAATTTTTTTCGATAACAAAGTCGAGACCTATCGTTTTCTAACAAATTATTTTTTGCATCATAAAATTCTCTGTCACTTGGATTTAAAGATATTGTGCAAGCTGTAGCCTGTTCCAAATTGCCAAAAAAAGGAATCGGTGTAGTACCTTTTGTTATTTGAAGAGTAGTGTCAATAGGCATCATTATAAGTTCCAAAATCTTACGTTTAAACTCTGCATCCATATTTTTCTCCTTATTTCATTATTTTATTTTCAACCACCGTTTTTCGTCCAATTTTGCCGATTTTTGGACGAAAATCAACCGCTTTGGACGAAAAAACCGTTTTAACCATCTAAAAGTCCAGCAAATAAAGTCGTTTTTCGGGAAATGACGTGGTTGAAATTCTGGAATTTTGTGAAAAATTAGTCAAAAACAGCCGGAATTTTGTGAAAACTTCACACGATATCCGCCGGTGTGCAGCGGCTGACACTGATGAGGTCTTTGGGCGAAAGCTCGACCTGAAAGCCGACTTTTCCTGCGCTGACATAGATTTTTTCGAGATTTTCCGCGGTTATGTGCAGGAATGTCGGGAACTGTTTTTTCATTCCGATCGGCGAGCAGCCGCCGTGGACATAGCCGGTGAGCTGAAGAAGCTCCTTCTGTTTTATCATTTCGATCGATTTTTCGCCTGATGCTTTTGCCGCTTTCTTAAGGTCAAGCTCGGCGTGGACGGGGATCACAAAAACATAGTGCTGGCCGCTTTTTCCCTGGGTGACGAGCGTTTTGAAAACATTGGACGTGTCTTCGCCTAAGATCGCGGCGATCTGAACGCCTGTCAAAGTGGCGTCGGGCTCGTATTCATGCGCGGTGTAAGCGATTTTTTTGCTCTCCAGAACACGCATGACATTGGTTTTTTCGGGCTTTTTCATTTGGCAACTCATTTTTTAACAAAATCACAAAAAGCACGAAATTATAGGAAAATCGCATGGAAAGGCAACGATAGTTTTCTTTTGACCATGTTGAGCAAAGCGAAACATCTTTTGGCTCCTATTTAAAATTTTTCCGATTTCGGGAAAAATTCTCAATAGCATTTAGAAAATTTCCAAAATAAGAAAAAATTCTCAATAGTGTTGCGAATTTTTCTGAAATGAGTAAAATTTCTCAACAGGTTCTTTTCCGAAGGAGTTCGAGCATGATAAAAAGAGAGAAATATCTCGCTGAAATCCGTGGTTTTTACGACAGTGACCTTATAAAAATCATCACTGGTGTCAGACGATGCGGCAAGTCGGTAATTCTGGAACAAATTATGGAAGAAATCAGGCTCCGTTCTGATAATGTGGTCTATCTCGACTTCGACGACAGGGCGGTGACATCATCGATCGAAAGCTGGAAAGATATCGTTGATTATGTAAATTCGCGCAAAAAGGCAGGGCTTTGTTATGTTTTTCTTGACGAAATTCAGGAAATCACAGACTGGGCGCTTGCATGCCGCTCTCTAAGACGGGAAAACTGTTCGGTATTTATCACAGGTTCAAATTCAAAACTTCTTTCAAAGGAGTTCACAAGCGAACTTTCCGGAAGATATGTCGCCTTCAGAATCCGTCCGTTTGTCTACAAAGAACTTTCCGAATATGCAGAAGAACTCAAAAAAGAGTTTACGGTTACCGACTACCTTGTCTGGGGCGGCTTTCCGAAAAGGTTCGAACTTAACGGAACCGCCGAAACGAGGAGGTATGTTTCTGAACTTGACGAGACGATAGTTTCAAACGACATCATCAACCGCTACGGCATAAGAAAATCGGTCGAATTTAAAAAGTTCGTGAACTTCATGCTGATTTCAAATGCGCGGATCTACTCGGCAAAATCAATCTCGAACTATATGAAAAGCTGCGGCATAGACTGCACTTCGAACACCGTTCAGAAATGGATAAGCTACTTGTCTGCCGCTTATATCATTGATGAAATCCCGCGCTATTCCAAAAAGGCGAAAAAAGAGCTTGAACAAAGCAAAAAAATCTACAACTGTGACGTTTCTCTTAATTCGATACGGTGCAGGGACAACCGCTTCGACTTGACGCACAATCTTGAAAATATCGTCTACAACGAGCTTGTTTTTATGGGCTATACTCTCTCTGTTTTTGACAACGGCGGAAAGGAAATTGATTTTATCGCCGAAAAGGAAAATCAAAGATACTACATTCAGGTTGCATACAGCATTGCCGAGGAAAAAACTTACGAACGTGAACTCGGTGCGTTCGATTCCCTGACGCAAAGGGACAGGAAAATTATTGTCACGAACGACGACATTGACTATTCCACCAGCAATATCGACCACTTGAAACTCAAAGACTTCCTTTTGATGAATGATTTGGAGAGGAAGTAAAGAGCTGATTTTGCGGCCTGTTTAAGGATATAAAGGATAAGATGGACTAGAGAATGGTTTGTTACTTGGACAGTTTAGATAATTTGAGGACCAGATTCAGAACAGGTTAAGTCCGGAAGTCTCTTATTTATCATTTTTTACAGTTTTCAGCAGCAGCAGATGAGTTGTAACACCGACAAGAACCAGAGCGAGGAATATCCGTATGTAAAAAAGTTTGTCCGGGTCGATATCTTTCATAGCAAAGAAGAAGGAGTAGCCGATCCCGAGCCATAATACCGCGAGACTCTGTATTTTATGGCGGAGCAGCATCCCCTTCTTTTCCTTGTAATTCCGGATATATTCACCGAAAAGTCTGTGGTTGAGAAGCCATTTGTGGAATCTTTCCGAAGAACCTGCAAAGCACCATGCGGCAAGAAGAAGGAACGGAACAGTCGGGATCAGCGGAAGAAACATCCCTATCGTACCTAATGTCACGGCAACAAAACCGACTGCTATCAAAATATGTTTTTTCAACTTCTCCTCCTGCCCCGCCACATTTACTATTGCAGAACGCAAAGTCAAATCAGCGGGAAAAAATGTAGTCAGTGTTTCCCTATTATCAATACTTTTTTAGTTTTTGCGGCAAAAATCAGGTGGATCTGCATAGTTTCAAAGTGCGTATCTGCTTTTTATTCTTGACAAAAAGACTTTCCTGCCTACAATCCCCGCGCTTCATGTTGTTTTAACAAATCAGAAGTATGAAAGGTGGTGAAAACCATGCGTAGACAGAAAATCATCGCTCCTTTGGAAGTGTATGTATCCGACGATCTCGAGAAGGCGATAAAGATCCTCAAGAAAAAAATGGCTCTCGAAGGTCTTTACAAAGAAATCAAAAAACGCCGTCACTACGAGCCGCCGTCAGTCCGTAACCGTCTGAAAAAGGAAGAAGCGGAGAGAAGACGCAGAAAAAACATGAAGAAAAAAAGAGGTTAATCTCCTTTTTTTTGGTTGAAGCCGCCCGAAAGGGCGGTTTTTTTTTATCTTGAAGATCACAAAAAATCAGAAATTCTTAGGCAGGATCAAGTTCGGAACTAATTTTCCTCGGCTATCGGAAGGAATCCGCGACCGTAGATCTGGTTCGTGTCAAAGACCGAGATGAAAGCGTCTTTGTCGGTGTCTTTGACGAAATCCTGAAGCGCCGAAAGTTCGCGGCGGCTGAGTGCGGTGTAGATGACTTTCTTGTCTTCATGGCCGTACATTCCCTGAGCGAAGAAGAACGTGCCGCCTCTTCTGAGTTTATGAAGAATGAATTCACTGATCTCCTCGTGTTTTGAGGATACTACGAAAACTGCCTTTCTGTTGCTTCCGCCGAGAAGGACCGCGTCAAGCACTTTGCCGGTGAGGTAGATCGTGATGAGGGCGTAAAGGGCGAGCGAAAAGTCTTTGAAAGCGATGACACCGACAGAAACGATCGCCGAATCGATGAATATAAGCAGCTGTCCGACTGAGATCTTCGTATATTTGTTGATTATCTGTGCGATGATGTCGCTGCCGCCGGTCGTTGCCTTTGCCCTGAAAATAAGCGCAAGCCCGACACCGATCAAAACTCCGGCGACCAGACTTGCAAGGATCGGATCCTGGACCGGCGAGGCGAGGAACTCTTCTCCTTCGGCAAGATCTTTCGGGCGGAACCATCCGAGATTTTCTATCAGTTTCGACTGAAAATCGATGAAAAATGAAGTCGCGATCGTGCCTACGAATGTCTTTACGCCGAATCTCGGCCCCAGAATGTACATGCCGAGCGCGAAAAGCGGGATGTTGAACATAAGTCCGACCGTTCCTGTGGGAAATCCGAAAACGTGGTGGATGACGATCGCGATGCCGTAAACACCGCCCGGGACGATCTTGTGCGGATCTGCGAAAAACGAGTATCCTGAAGCCATGATCATTGAACCTAAAACTATGAGGAAGTAGGATTTGAACCATCTCGCCGAGTAAAGTTTGTCGGTGAAAAAGCGTTCTTTAGAAAGAATAGACATAGATTTTCTCCATTTGCAAAAAACACAAAAAACAAAAGCGGCGGCAATATACGGAAAATTGATAAAAAGGCAAGTTTTTTTTAATATTTTTAAACAAATAGGCTCCTTGACAAATGGTTTTTTGATATTAGATTCGCGATGTTTCAACGGTCGTTGTTTTTCTTGGAGTTTTTTATGGTTTTTGAAGGAAAAAATCTTCTGCTTTACGCTGTCGGCGGTTCAGACGGGACTGAAAAAGACAAGTTTTTTGCTGATCTCGAATCGGCTTTGAAAGGGGGGATCACCTGCTTCCAGCTTAGGGAAAAGCATCTCTCTTCTGACGAATTCCTTGCCGAAGCCAAAGAAGTGAAGAAACTCTGCGAAAAGTATTCCGTGCCGCTTATCATAAACGACAATGTGGAAATAGCACTCGAAAGCGGAGCCGACGGAGTCCACGTCGGGCAGGATGACGGAGATGTCGCGGAAGTCCGCAGAATGGTGGGAAACAGGCTCATCGTCGGAGTTTCCGCGCACAATGTCGAAGAGGCTCTTCTTGCCGAAAAAAACGGTGCAGACTACCTTGGAAGCGGAGCAGTCTTCGGAAGTGCGACAAAATCGAATGTTCACGTTCTTCCGCTTGAAACACTCAAAAACATCACCGCCGCAGTCAAGATCCCTGTCGTTGCGATAGGCGGCATCAACGAAAACAACATGATGCAGCTTGAAGGAACAGGCATCGACGGAGTCGCTCTTGTGAGCGCGGTTTTCGGCGCAAGCGATATCGAAAATAAGTGCAGGATGCTGAAAAAGTTGGCGGAAAAGGTTGTGAAAGGATAGGCGAGTTGCCACTTATCTTACACATCTGACATACATCTCAGTCTTATTGTATTTATAGTTACGAGACAATATACCATAACCAAAAATCACACCCCACGCCATGTCATCGTATTCTGGCAAACATGTGGTTGAAGACCAAAACATTGCATATTCCCCGGGCATATCTGGAAAGTCTGAATAGGGTTCTTCCGATTTGTTGTAATTTAATAGCGAAATCAGTTCATTTTTGTTTGGCAAACGCCAGTCATTATGATTCGCATAATTTTCATCATTCAAACCTTGGCAATAGGATAGAGCCTCTCCCCAGCTTATTCCGTCACCGACATATTCTTTTTGCCACATCAATCCTGTTGTTGAATCAATGACCACATTCTTGCCGTTTTCCGTTGTTTCTTGAAAAGAGCCTTCGGAAAAACCGTCTCCACGAACGCATAATACTTCATAGGCATTTGTTTTCGGCAGACCGTTCCAAACCCATCCTTCAAAAGGACCAAAGTAATAAGCACATTCTGAGTCGTATTCTTTTGATGTCCATAAAATCTCCGTATATGAGGGATCAGAGATATTTACTTTATGCTGCATTTTAAATACTGAGTTTAACCAGTCTTTCGTTACAATTGTTAAAAGTTCAGTCGGGGAAGGAAGATGCCAGTCAGAATATCCGGCATAATTCGAATTGTTCAGTGCAAGGCATTCATTGCCGGCTTCTTCCCAAGTATATTTATTAGCTAAAGGCTCTTGAAGCCATATTAATCCGGTATTGTTATCCACAACAATGCTGTTTCCTGAAACTGTCTGAACAGAGAAACTCTGCAGTATGCATATCCCCTGCTCGGCGTATTGAGCATCCTGACCATAGAAATCATCATCTTTATCCGGACAGTCGATTACTTCCCCATAATTGTAACATTTGTCAATACCGGTGCAAAGATTGCCTATTGACAGAAAATTTCCATTAGGGTTTGATTTACAAATATAACCATTCCAGCTATATCCTAAGTCACACTTGCAGGAAAAATTTTCACCTAAAACAATGCAGACACCAGTGGAATTGGTAACATCTAAACAAGGATTCGGCTCGCATGGATCTGTTGGCTGAGCGTTGATGTCATCAGACTCAGTATCACTCTCTTTGCTTGGCAGTGTGTCAGTATCATTGTCTCTTTCAATTGTATCATCATCGGATTCCGTATCATCAATTTCTTCATCTGTTGTTTCATGCTCGACATTAACGATATCTTCGTCTGTAATTTCGGATTGAGGAAGCCTTTCGCCAGTTTTTTTATCACTTCCGCAAGCTACAAAGATAATAAGTGCTGAAACAAGAAAAATCAGATGAAATTTTTTCATGATTTTCTCCTGAAAAAATCAAAAAAGCTGAAAATTATAAGAAAATCAGTGGATAAAGCAAGAGTTTGATTCATTTTCGAACAAGCAATTTTGAGAGTTTTCCAATATTTGACAAACTCTTTTTTAACGCTACATTCCCATTGTTTCTGGTTTTTTGACTGTTTCGTCTTTTTGCAGGGGAGCGTGCTGAGGCAGGCTGAGAGGAAGTTAGGCTTTGACCCTTTGACCTGATGCGGGTAATGCCGCCGTAGGGAGTCTTTTTGGAATCTTTTTGTCGGCTTTCAGACGCTTTAATGCAGGAAACAAACAAGTGAGTTGCGGCGCACCGGGGGCACCACTCTGCGTCGCGTAATAAAAATAGTGCTGAAAAAAGGAGGAATTATGAAAACAGCATTATCAATCGCTGGCAGTGACTGCAGCGGAGGCGCCGGGATTCAGGCCGATCTCAAAACGATGACCATGAACGGGGTTTACGCAATGAGCGCGATAACGGCTCTCACGGCGCAGAACACCACCGGCGTGACGGGGATCTCGGAAGTAACTCCGGATTTTCTCAAACAACAGATTGACGCAGTGTTTACGGACATTTTTCCCGATGCCGTAAAAATCGGAATGGTCTCTTCAACTGGCCTAATCAAAGTGATCGCAGAAAGGCTCCGCTTCCACGGTGCGAAAAACATCGTAGTCGACCCTGTCATGGTCGCGACAAGCGGTTCCGCGCTTCTTAAAAACGATGCGGTCGAAGCTCTTGAAACCGAGCTCTTAAGCATTGCGACAGTCGCCACACCCAATATCCCGGAGGCAGAAATTCTTTCGGGAATGCCGGTTAAAAACGAAGCCGACATGATCAAAGCGGCTCACGCGATCCACGAAAAATTCGGCTGCGCAGTTCTTCTCAAGGGCGGCCACAGCGTAAACGACGCTAACGACCTTCTTGTTTCCGAAAAAGGGGAAAAGTGGTTCATGGGCAAACGGATCGACAACCCAAACACCCACGGGACCGGCTGCACTCTTTCTTCCGCGATCGCGGCTAATCTGGCGAAAGGTTTTGACCTTGAGACCTCGATCCAGAGGGCAAAAGATTACATTTCGGGCGCACTTGCGGCCATGCTCGATCTCGGCAGAGGACGAGGACCTATGCAGCACAATTTCAATCTGACGGGCGAATTCGCGAAGGAGGCGTAAATGGAAGAAAAAAGAACGAGTTTGCTTGAAAACAGCTTTATCTGGTTCGGCGCGGCTGTATCTATTGCCGAAATTCTCACCGGTACTTACTTCGCGCCGCTTGGCTTCAAAAACGGATTCCTAGCGATAATTTTAGGTCACATCATAGGCTGCGCGATGCTCTTTCTTGCAGGCGTAGTCGGCGGAAAAGTGAGACTCAGCGCGATGGATTCAGTCAAAATGAGTTTCGGCGAAAAAGGCGGAATACTCTTTGCCGTTCTCAACATAATGCAGCTTCTGGGCTGGACCGGAATAATGATCTATGACGGTGCCCTTTCGGCAAACGGCCTCGTTTCGGCTGGAAACTGGGTGTGGGCACTCGTCATCGGCGTTCTCATTGTCCTCTGGGTAATGTTCGGGATCGTCAATGTCACCAAAATCAATAGCGTGGCAGTCACTGCGCTTCTTGTTCTCACCGTGATTTTAAGTGTTAAGATCTTTACCGGCGAAGGTGCGGCGGTATCGGCTGAAGATGCGATGAGTTTCGGCGCGGCGGTCGAACTTTCGGCTGCGATGCCCCTTTCGTGGCTGCCGCTTATCAGCGACTACACGAGCAAGGCTGAAAAACCGGTCATTGCCTCGGCAGTCAGTTCCGTCATCTACGGCATCGTGAGCTGCTGGATGTACACGATCGGCATGGGAGCCGCGATATTCACGGGAGAGAGCGACCTCGCCCAGATAATGATCAAAGCAGGGCTCGGCGCAGGGCTTGTGATCATCATCTTTTCGACAGTCACGACGACATTTCTGGACGCGTATTCGGCAGGAATTTCGGCAGAATCGGTTTCAACTAAGCTCAAATCCAAGGCAGTCGCAGTCGCTGCGGCGCTTCTCGGAACTATCGGTGCGATACTTTTCAACATGGATGACATCACCGATTTCCTCTACCTCATCGGCTCGGTTTTCGCCCCGATGACGGCTGTCCTCATCGCCGATTTCTTTATCCTGAAGCACCGCAACATCGAAAAAGCATTCGTCTGGACGAATCTCATCGTCTGGGTCATCGGTTTCGTGCTTTACCGCTACCTCATGACAGTCGATTTCATTCTCGGAAACACCCTTCCAGATATGCTCATAACGATGGTTATCTGCGTTGTTGCGAATAAAATAGCCGGAAAAAAGGCGGCCTGAAATCGAACCGCCTGTCCGGGTGGTTTGCAAATCTTTTATATCCACTTTGTGTATGATAACTTTTTTCTATATCTATTTTGTCAAAAAATATTTCTAAAAACTTTGGAATTTTTTTTAATGTGCTATAATAAAATGCTTTTGTTGGAGTTTAAAATGAAGAATTTGATTTTTACAGCACTCTTTTTTGCCACTTTTTTCCTTTCGGCGCAGATGGTGGTCGAAAGTCCTGAGACCGATGCGCTGCTTGCGACGCAGATGCTTCTCATAAACGAACTCGCGGTCGACAGCAGAAGCACGGAGGCTGAACATTTTTTCGAGTATCTGGCGCAGTTCGCCGAAGTCATTTCCGCGATAAAGAAGAGAGGAGAGGAGGCCGCCGGACTTCTTGCAATAGGTGAGAAACTCAAAAACAGAAGTGCGGAAGAGTGGCTTCGTGAAGTCGAGAACGGGTTAAGGGGGACTTTTCCCGATATCGGCGAAATGGAAATCGGATCGGATGCAGGTGGCGCAAGGAGGGGAAAGTATGCTGACTATGTCGCTGCATGGAGCGGAAGAACAGGAGAGTATCACGACAGACTGCTTGAAAATTACGGCGGACAGATGATGTTCCCGGAACTTTTTCCGGCTGTCGCAGAGTCGGACAAAGATTTTATACACGGCGAAAGTGCGCAGAAGATCGTCCATAAAGCGTGGCTTGGATCCGGGATGGAGTATGAAATGAAGAACGATGCCGTGCGTGAAAGGATGTTCAGACACTATTATGAGGAATATGTAAAAAGCGCGAAGGAAAACAACAACATCGAGGCGCTTGGGCTTGCGAATCTGATGCAGGCATCCTACATTTCCGCGGAAACGCTGGAGCATATCCGGAAAAATCTTGATCTCAAAGTGATGAGGGAGCAGTTCGACCGCGATTCATCAGATTCGTACCTTCGATCTGTCAAAAAGGATCAGGAAGAGGACGGAGTGAAGAAAAAGCGTGAAAAAAGCATCTTCGGGCTTTGAAGAAGGAGGGTGAGGTGTTCGCGGCTGTACTGTTTTTCATGCTTTTTTCTTCCGTTGACACGGCTTCGGCGGAACTTATCGACAGGGAGTATTCGCGCATTATAGAAGAGGCTGTGAAAAAATATCCCTACATTTCGGCAAAAGGGGTGAAAACAACGATAGACACTGCGCTCGTCAAAGCCCTCATCTACTGCGAATCACGCGGGGATACTGATGCAAAGAGCAGGGCGGGGGCTTACGGACTCACACAGATCATGCCTGCTACCGCAAAACTTCTCGGGTGTGACTACAGGACTTTGAATGTGCCTGAAAACGCCGTCGGGTGCTCTGTCAAGTTCCTGGCGGCGCTTCTTACATACAATAAGGGAGATCTGGTGAAGACTCTGTCGGGTTACAACGGCGGGACTTATTCGACTGAGACGGATCCGACCGAAAAGAGCGGGAAACTGGCGGGAAAAATTTACGAAAACCCTGAAACAAAACGCTATGTCGTGTCTGTTTTAGAAATGTTCGGCTTCTTTAAAGAATTCGCAAAAGCTAAAAAATGCAAATAAAATCAGTGTCTTATTCCAGTTATGCGAAAAAATGTTGACATCGCTGAAAGATTTGATTATAAAGCGCGGCAATTTTCTTGTTCATGTGTGGGCTCGTAGCTCAGCGGGAGAGCACTGCTTTGACGTAGCAGGGGTCACTGGTTCAATCCCAGTCGGGCCTACCATGTTTCTTTTGAGGTTGATATGTTTGAAGTAATACTTCCCGACGGGAATGAAATCAAATCTGAAATTTCTGAAAATTGGTTATCGTTCATAAAGCGCCAGATAGGTGAAGGGCTTGCGAAGGCGGCTGTCGCTGTTTCAATAAATGATAAACTCGTTGATGTCACGGCAGAAGTCGAATCCGGCAGGATGTCTGTCATCACCGCAAAAAGCGAAGAAGGGCTTGCGATCATCCGTCACTCTGCTTCACACATCATGGCTGATGCGGTCCAGCAGCTTTATCCTGGCACGAAAGTCACGATCGGTCCTTCGATAGAGAACGGTTTTTATTACGATTTTGATTCGCCGCACCGCTTTTCGGTCGATGATTTCGAGGCGATCGAAAAGAAAATGGCCGAGATAATAAAGGCGAAACATCCGTTTGAAAGAAAAGTCGTTTCAAAGGATGAAGCGGTAAAACTCTTCACCGAAAAGGGCGAGAATTTCAAAGTCGAGATCATTGAAGATCTTGGCGAGCCGGTCGTTTCGCTTTACTACGACGGCGATTTCGTCGATCTCTGCCGCGGTCCTCATGTCCCGAACACAGGTTTTGTAAAGGCTTACAAACTTATGTCGGTCGCGGGTGCATACTGGCGCGGTGATGAAAACAGAGAGATGCTCCAGAGGATCTACGCTACGGCGTTCAGGACCAAAGAGGAGCTTGATGAATATCTCAAAATGCTCGAAGAGGCAAAAGAGAGAGATCACAGAAAAATAGGTGCTGATCTTGATCTTTTCACGTTTTCCGAAAATGTCGGCGGCGGGCTTTGTCTTTGGACTCCTAACGGCGGCATAGTCAGAACGGTCATCGAAAACTTCTGGAGAAAACAGCACGTTCGCCACGGATACAACATTGTTTTCACTCCGCATATCGGAAGAAGCCTTCTTTGGGAGACAAGCGGACATTTGAGTTTCTATAAGGACGGGATGTATAATCCGATGGATATAGACGGCGAAGACTATTATGTAAAGCCGATGAACTGCCCGTTCCATGTAATGCTCTACAAAAGAAAAAAATGGAGTTATCGCGAATTTCCGTTCAGATGGGCTGAGCTCGGCACTGTTTACAGATATGAAAAATCGGGAACTCTCAACGGTCTGAAACGTGTCCGCGGGTTCACACAGGACGATGCGCACCTTTTCTGCAGGCTCGACCAACTTGAGTCCGAGATCGATCGGGTCCTCAATTTTGCGCTTTTCATGCTGAGAAATTTCGGATTCGAGAAATTCAAAGTTTTCCTCAGCACCCGTCCGAAAGAGTATGTCGGTGAGTTGGAAGTTTGGAATAAGGCTGAAGACGCGTTGAAGAAAGTTCTTGACGCTTCAGGTCTTCCGTGGGAGATCCAGGAAGGCGACGGCGCGTTTTACGGCCCGAAGATCGATGTGAACGTCACCGATTCGATAGGCAGACTTTGGCAGCTTTCCACGGTTCAGGTCGATTTCAACCTGCCGGAAAGATTCGATATTGCATACACCGGCGAAGACGGTCAGGAACATCGTCCGATCATGCTCCACAGGGCATTGCTCGGTTCGATCGAACGCTTCTTCGGTGTTCTTATCGAACACTTCAAAGGTGCTTTCCCGACATGGCTCGCTCCGGTTCAGGTCGCTGTTCTTCCGGTTTCGGAAAAGCATATCGGAACAGCCGAAAAATTGGTTTCCAGATTCGCTGAATCCGGGATCAGAATAAAACTTGACGACAGAAACGAAAAAGTTGGCTATAAGATTCGCGAATGGTCTGTTCAGAAAGTTCCTTACATCGTTGTAATAGGCGACAACGAAGCCGATCTCAAGACTGTCACGGTCAGAAAGAGAGGCGGAGATCAGGAAACTTTTGCAACGGAAGATTTCTTGGCTAAGTTAAACTCGGAAAATTATAACGGAGTTTACTATTGATGAAGCCTGCTAAGCCGGAATCAGGCAATTCGGCACAGCCTGCACCTGCTGGTCTCGTAAATGAGACTATCAAAGCCTCTTCAATGAGGGTGATTGCCCCGACAGGCGAAGTGCTGGGTGTTCTTGCAAGAAGGGACGCTTTGGAAAAAGCGAGAGAATTTGGGCTGGATCTCGTCTGTGTTTCCCCAAACACGGATCCTGTAGTCTGCAAGATAATGGATTTCGGAAAGCATCTTTACAAGTTAAAGAAAAAGGCTAAAAAAGCTAAGGCAAATCAGGTCGTTATCGAAATTAAAGAACTTAAGATCCGTCCGAACACCGACACGCATGACCTTATGACGAAAATCCGTCAGGCGAAGAAGTTCCTTGAGGACGGAAACAAGGTCAAATTCACTGTTTTTTTCAGAGGCAGAGAGATCATGTTCGCTGAAAAAGCGTTGGAAAACCTTAATGTTATCGTTAAGGAACTTGGTGGAGAAGACCAGCTTGCGATCGAATTGGATAGTGTTGTTAAAAATAAAAAAATGACAATGTTGGTAGCGCAGAAAAATTAAGGAGAATTTGTTATGCCGAAAATGAAAACTAATAGAGCTGCAGCGAAAAGAGTTAAATCGAACGGCAGCGGTAAAATGAAAAGATGGCATCCTTTCAAAAGCCACATCCTTACGAAGAAAACCCGTAAGAGAAAAAGAGATCTGAGAAAGGGCGCATATATCGAAACATGCGATATCCCGCAGATGAAGAAACTTCTTCCGTATCTTTAATAGGAGTTAGAAATGAGAGTAAAAAGAGGATTTAAAGCCAATAGAAGAAGAGCTACGATACTCAGAGCCGCAAAAGGCAACTATATGGCAAGATCGAGAAGATACAGAGTTGCCAAGGAAACTGTTGAAAGAGGATGGGCTTACGCGTTTGCTCACAGAAAACTCAAAAAGAGAGATTTCAGAAAACTCTGGATCACGAGAATCAATTCAGCTGTCAGAGAAAGAGGACTTTCCTACTCAAAATTCATGGATATGATCCACAAGGCAAATATCGACATCGACAGAAAAGTTCTTGCATATCTTGCAGTCGAAGATCCGAAAGCTTTCGACAGAATTATTGAAGAAGCCAAAGGCGCGAACTAATTATTGGGGGAAAATATGAGTGTAACAAAAGTTGAACTTGCAGACCTTGTTTACGAGCAGATGAAAATTGACAAGAAAGATGCTTCTGAACTTGTCGATATGTTCTTTGAAGAACTGAAAGATACTCTCGCAAAAGAGGGCGAGATCCAACTCAGCGGTTTCGGCAAATTCTCCGTAAAAGAAAAGAAAGAGAGAAGAGGCCGCAATCCTCAGACGAAAAAACCCTTGACGATCAGCAAAAGAAAAGTTGCGACTTTCCATCACAGCCAGGTGCTGAAAGACAGGCTTAACAATAAGTAGCTGTTCCAATAAGGTCGGGATGTAGCGCAGTCTGGGTAGCGTACCTGAATGGGGTTCAGGTGGTCGCTGGTTCAAATCCAGTCATCCCGACCATTTTTTGTATAATGACGAAAAAGATTTTTCTTACAAACGATGACGGGATTTATGCCGCAGGTCTGTCGGCTTTGGAAATTTCGGCATCGAAGAGAAGTCTGTCTTGCTTTGTTTCCGCACCGCTCAATGAACAGAGCGGCGCAGGACATTCGATAACCTTGGGGGAACCGCTCAGGGTTTCAAAATTTGCCGAAAATCGTTTTGCAGTCCACGGAACTCCGACAGACGCAGTATATATCGGCATCAATGCTTTGATGGGTGAAAAACCGCTGTTTGCGATTTCAGGGATCAACAAAGGCGGAAATTTAGGTGATGACATCACTTATTCCGGAACCGTTTCGGCGGCGATGGAGACCTTTTATCACGGGATAACATCTTTCGCGGTCTCTCTTTACATCACTGATTTCGCAGCGTTCAAAAACGAGACTTTTGCGTTATGCGCAGACTTCCTTTTTGACGAAATTATTCCTGAAATAGAGAGAGTTATAGGAAAATCTGAACTTTACGGAACTCCACGGCTTTTCAATATCAACATTCCTGAAACTATCGCAAATTCCGGAAAAGTCCCAATAAAATGGGCGCTTTTCGGCAAAAGGCTTTACGGAGGGGATGTTGTGAAACGAGTCGATCCGCGCGGCAAGGAATACTACTGGATCGGCGGAGACCAGCTTAGTTTCGCCGATATCGCCGGAAGTGACTGTCTCGAGATCCAGCGCGGCAGCGCGACGATAACTCCGGTCTCGCTCGATTTTACTGATTATGAAATTCTTAACAAAATCAAGGTGTGATATGGAAAAACTTACTTTTAAAAAGGCGGTCATGGCCACTCCCGGACCGAATTCATGGAAAGAGGCGATACTTCTTGCGATAACCGGGCTCTGCATGGGAGCCGCGAATGTTATTCCCGGTGTTTCAGGCGGCACGATCGCGCTTATTGCCGGAATTTACCAGAAACTGCTCGCTGCGATCAAATCTTTTGACGCTGAATGCGTGAAAAAACTTCTTTCTTTTGATATCAAAGGAGCCGTTGCTCATCTTCACACCCGCTTTCTTGCAGTCCTTTTCTTCGGTGTCGCCGTTGCGATAGTTACACTCGCGCACATCATGAAATTTTTGCTCAACGAGTGTCCGGAGCCGACTTACAGCCTTTTTTACGGTCTTATCGCTGCATCGATCTATGTCGTCGGAAAGACGATAAAATGGCGTATTCCCGAGGTGATCTCCATATTCGCAGGAACTGTTGCGGCATATTTCCTGGTCGGACTCATCCCGGTCGAGACTCCGAACGGTCTCTGGTTCATCTTTCTCTGCGGAGTTTTGAGCATCTGCGCGATGATACTGCCCGGCATAAGCGGCGCATTCATCCTTCTTGTCCTCAAAAAATATGAATATATCATCGAGGCTGTGAAAAATCCGTTCAGCACGGAGAGCATGCTTGTGATTGTCGTTTTCTGTCTCGGCTGCGGTGCGGGACTTATCGGATTTTCGCGGTTTTTCAACTGGCTTCTTACAAAATGGCATTCCGTGACGCTTGCGTTCCTTACTGGTCTTATGGCCGGTTCTCTGCGCAGCATCTGGCCTTGGAAAGGGGAGAAGATTGTTGAGATCATAGGTGGAAAAGAACATGTGGTTTCTCAGGCAAATGTTTTTCCATCCGAATTCGGAGGCTATTTCTTCCTCTGCATCGCGCTTATGATCGTCGGCGTCGTTTCGATCGTAGTTCTTGACAGAATTTCAGAAAAACATGGATAATTATTAAACTTTTTAGCTGGAGATAACTTTGAGGGAACACTCTTTCATAACAAACTACCTAAATAATCCTTACGCTTCCGTGCTCTCGGTTTCGGGCAACACCAAAGTCATCACGGCGCTTTCGCTCGACTTCAAAGTTCCTCCCCATGTTAAAAGCGGCGGCTGGCTCACTGCCGAGTATTCTCTTCTTCCGGGCTCGACAAATGTCAGAAGTGTCCGTGAAAGGACCAAAATTTCAGGCAGGACTGCCGAGATCCAGCGTCTGATAGGGCGTTCTCTCAGGATGGCGGTCGATCTCGAAAAGATCCCCGGCATCACGATGCTTATCGACTGCGATGTGCTGGAAGCTGACGGCGGGACGCGCACCGCTTCGGTAAACGGCGGTATGCTTGCTGTGGCGCTTGCATGCAGAAAACTGGTCGAAGAAGGCCTTGTTCCCGAGGATCCTCTCAAGAATTGGATCGGAGCTATAAGCGGCGGTGTTATCGACGGCGAAGTCGTGATCGATCTGGACTACGAAAAGGATTCGCGGGCAGATACCGATTTTAATTTTGTTTTTTCTGAAAACGGCAATATAATCGAACTTCAGGGGACCGCTGAAAGAGTTCCTCTTGATGATGCCAAGTTCTTTGAATTGTTGAATAAATCACGTAAAAGCGTGATGGAGATCATAGCAGAAATGAAATCAATGGCAGGATTTACAAAATGATAATTGTTGTAAAAAAAGGGACAAAAGAAGAATTTATTGACAATATAAAGGAAACGCTGCTTGCAAACGGCATGACGTTTTATGTCCTGCAAGGTTCGAGCTATGTGCTGATCCCGGTGGCCGGAGATCTTACAACTTCGGATATGGGACGTTTTAAGTCCTTGAAGGGTGTCGAGCGCATAATCAACATTTCGAAACCATACTTCATGGCTTCGAAAAATTATCGGGAAAAGAGCGTGGTCGATTTGGGCGACGGGGTCAGGATTGGAGAAAATTTCACAATGATATCAGGCCCTTGCAGCGTGGAAAGCGCAGACTCGCTTGATAAGATCGCGGCCTTTATTTCAGCTCTCGGCGTAAAGGTCCTGCGAGGCGGGACATTTAAAATGAGGACTTCGCCTTACTCTTTCCAGGGGCTTGGTGAAAACGGCGTCAAGATCCTGAATGAAACGGCAAAAAGGTATAATATGAAGGCGATTTCGGAAATAGTCGATGTCAGACATATCGATCTTTTTGAGCAGTATATCGATATCATTCAGGTGGGGGCGAGAAACATGATGAATTTCGCCCTTCTTAAAGAATTGGGCAAGTGCAGCAAGCCGATCCTGCTCAAGCGCTCTGCAAACGCCACGATCGAAGAGTTTCTCTCAAGTGCCGAATACATAATGGCGGAAGGTAATGAAAACATAATTCTGTGTGAGCGGGGGATCACTTCTTTCGATGATTCTACCCGCAGTCTCGTGAATATTGCTGCGATCCCGATAATCAAGGAACAGACGCATCTTCCGGTGATCCTTGACCCGTCCCACAGTGTCGGCAGTTTCAAGCATATCCCCGAAGTTTCAGAAGCGGCTGTCGTTCTTGGTGCCGACGGTCTTATCGTTGAAACGCACTACAATCCGACGAATGCCCTTTCCGACGGATATCAGTCCCTTAATTTCAATCATTTTGAGTCAATGTATAAAAAGATACTCAAACTCTGCGAATTTAAAAAGGAAGAACTGTAAAAGTTTATAAATCCCCGTAATTGTTGGAGGTTTAACATGAAAAAAATCTTAGTGGCTTGTCTGGCTGCTGTTTTTATGCTCGTTGCGTGCAGCAAAGAAAAGGCGGCAGAGGCAAAAAACGCGGAAAGTCCTGAAAACAAAGAGAAAAAGGAGATGATCCAACCTGTGAAGGAGGAAAAAGAGATGAGTATTTACGATTTTACGGTGAAAGACAGAAAAGGAAACGATGTCCCGATGGCGAATTTCAAGGGTAAGGTGCTGCTTATCGTGAACACGGCTACCGGATGCGGTTTTACTCCGCAGTATGAAGGATTGGAAAAACTTTGGGGTGAATATCATGCTAAAGGTCTGGAAATACTGGATTTTCCGTGTGACCAATTTGGTCATCAGGCTCCGGGAACGGACGATGAGATCCATCAGTTCTGCCAGGCTAAGTTCAACACGAGCTTTGACAACTTCAAGAAGATCGAAGTAAACGGCGAAAATGCGGAACCGCTCTACAAATACCTCAAAAGTCAGAAGAGTTTCGCGGGTTTTACAGGTGAAAAAGCTGAATTTATGGCCGGCTTTATCGCAAAACAGGATCCCGACTACAAAAACAATGCCGAGATCAAATGGAATTTCACGAAATTTCTCGTAAACCGCGATGGCGTTGTGGTCGAGCGTTTTGAATCGACAGTTGAACCTGCCGAGCTCGCGGATAAGATCAATAGTCTGCTGTAAAGCGGATCCTCTTCGCCGGTCTTGAAATTGTAGCTCGGTCTGATGATCGAGTCTATCCTTAATTTTTGCAACTACCAAGTTTAGGAAAGATAAACCTGCAGTCGGGTGGCCGCCCGCGCTCCGGCAAGGCAAAAAAAAGAGGGCCCGAAAGGCCCCCTTTAAAAGTAGATCCGCTGTGTTCCGGCTATGAAGCCATCATGATGCCGCCGACGAGAGCGAAAAGCGCGAACGACTCAACGATACCGGGAGCCGCGAAGCTCATACCGAAAACGGAAGGTTTCTTTGAAACTGCAAGGATCGCGCTGGAGCAAGCTTTGCCCTGGAAAATTGCGCTGACCATGAATGCGAGGCCGCAAGCGAGACCGATTCCGAAGATAGCGAAATCGTTTTCTGCTTTGAGTGCACCCTGAAGGATGATCATGAGAGCGAAGCCGTAGATCGACTGAGACGCAGGCATTGCGGAAAGTGCTACGAATTTTGCGTGGCCTTCTTCAACTTTTGCCATTGCGCCGTGAGAAGTCATACCTGCAAGACCGCAGCCGATCGAGCTGCCGATTGCTGCAAGACCGAGGCAGAGAGCCGGGCCGAAATTCTGGAAATTTTCAAAAATCATTTTTTTCTCCCTGAAAAAAGTTATTAATCGTTGCCTTTAGCATTTGTCATTAAATTCTTAAACGGCACGAACTTTCTGCCGCTGCCGTCAAAACACCATCTGTACCATTCGAGGAAATTGAGTCTGAGCCCGTGGATGACGCCACCCATGAGGCAGAGCGCGATGTTGAGCAGATGCCCGAAGATCGCAATTATCGGAGCGAAAACGTAGCCTGCAGCGCCGAAATCAAGGACCTGACCTGCCAGGTTGTTGAAGGTCTGCGCGAGCAGCGCACCGGACAGACCGAGCGCGAAAAGTCTGATATAGCTCAGTATGTCGCTGAAGAACTGAACTCCGTTGTAAAGCCCGAAGAATGAGGCGTAAAGCATCTTGAACGGGTTGAAAGTCTTTGCCTGAATCGCATAGAGAACGACTAAAATTCCGGCAAAGATCTCAAGCGAAAGAAGCCCGTTCGCGCTTATCGCAGCAGGGTCAGCCGCATTGAAAACGGTGCTTCCGCCTTTGTCGAAGGCATACCAGAAGAAGAATGACCAGATGCCGCCGATCCACGAAAGGTTGATGAGCGGTGAGATGAAATCCTTCTCGTCTTTCGCCGCACGGAGACCTCTCAAAATAAGTGAAAGGCAGATGTGGACCATACCGATGAGCACCGAAAGCTGCATCATGAATTTCGTCGTGTCGGGATTTGTCTTGTCGATCTTGATGAAATCCATGTTCTTGCAGAAGGTGATGAGCGGTGCCTCGAACGCTTTCGGGAACCAGCCGAAGAATGCGCCTGTGAGTATGCCGTAGACTGCCGTAGCTCCCGTGAGAACGAGCGAAAGGTTGATGAAGCGTTTCATCGCCGCGCCCGGATTTTTGAGCTTTATCTTGAGGAAAAGCATGAAAACGAAAAGGAGGAGTCCGTAGCCGCCGTCGCCCACGATCATCGCAAAGAAAAGTGTGAACGAGAAGAATACCCACGAACTCGGATCCCAGTCGGTGTATGCCGGCGTGTCGTAGATGTTGACGAGGTCGCGTCCCATTTCATCGACCGCCTTTTTCGAGTCGATGAGTGTCGGGATCGTTTCGTCCTTTTCAGGTTCGATCTCGATTATCGCCGCACATTCGTTTTCGAATGTCTTTTTCAGATTGGCCATTTCCGATTTCGGGCACCATGCCTGAAGAAGGAAGACTTTGTCGTCGAATTCGCTGACTGTCCCTTTTGCGGCGCGGTTGAAGCTGATCCTGTCGAGTTCGGCAAGATAGTTGTCGTAAAGCTCCTTTCTTTTCGCCGAAATGTCGAAGATAGCCGATTCGGTGCCGTTCTTCCTTTCTTTGAGTTCGCCGATCTTTTTCTTCAGCGAGGAAAGGTCTTCGTCAAGCACGATCTCGGAGCATTTTCTGAGTGTCAGACGCTCTTTCGCACAAGTCAGGAAGATCTCTTTCGCAGAATCGGAATAAACTTTGAAAACCGCGAGCGCACCTTCGAAATTTATCTCGTCTGCACCTTTTTTCGTGGTCTCCCAAACTTGTATCCTGATCCTGCCTTTCTCTTCGATTGAGCGGATCTCTTCAAGCGAGAAATCGCCTAAAGTTTCGATAGTTTTCAGCTTGTTTCCGAGAAGAGAAAGTTCGTCGCGCATCTTTTTGCAGGATGCGTCAAGCTCGATTATCTTGTTTGCCAGATCGGCTGCCGGAAGGTTGACGTCGCCGTGCCTGCGGTTCTCGTTTTCCTTCATAGCGGCATATTTGTCGGCAAGTTTCAGCGCGGAAAGAGCGGTATCGGCATTCGCAGTCGTTACGAAACGCCCGTCGGTCCTGAACTCTTTGCCTTTGTAGGGCATGACTTCGACGACTCCTGCCTTCTGCAGCGTTTTTATGATAGAATCTTTCTTTTTCTGCGGGCCGACCAGCAGAAGTTTTTGCATTTTACTTATCATTTACACCGCCTCCGCGAACTTTTCGTCCTTTCTCTTGAGTTTGTCTTTCGCGATTTTGGCGTTGCAGATCGCAGCTATCTCCTGATCGCCGAGGAAAATGGAGATCTTTTTGATGTTTTCCTTGCACTCCGGGATCTTCCTCTTTTCGAAAAGGTTGACCTTGATGCTCGTCTGGCGCAGCTCTTCCGAAAGGATGTCGAAACGCTCGTGAACGATTTTCAGCTTTTCCCTTTCGGCAACGAGTGCCCGAAGTTCTTCGAAGGCTTTGTCAAGCCAGACCGGACTAGCGAAAAATGAGTATTCGAACGGCTTGAACCTGACATCCTTGAAGACTCTGACATCTACTCCGGCGATATTTTCGGTTTCGGTCAGGACTTCTTCGACTGCAACGAGCTGATATATGTTCAGAGTGAGTTTCTGGCTCAGCATCGCCGCCCATTTTGCGACGAAATCCCTCCTTTGTGCGATCTCAGCTTCGACTGCGGCCGCCATGTTGCGGGAGTTTTCGACTTCCGCCTGAAGCTGCTGCTTTTTCAGCTGGAGCGTGGGAAGGTATTTGCTGAGCTGCGCCAGAAGGTTCTTCTGAGTTTTCAGCTCTGTTTTGTTCAGTTTTATTACTGCCATTTACTTATCCCATTTACCATATTTCTCAATCCAAGCGTTTTTAAGACCTGTTTCGTTCCTGTCAAAGCACTGAGCGAGGATCGTCCAGCCGAGGTCGAGCTGTTCCTCGATGTCGAGGTTGACCTGGAGGTCCATCATCTTCTTCTCGAATGTTTCTGCGTAAGCGAGAAGTTTCTTGTCCCAGCCTGAAAGTCTGAAACCCATCGACTCTCTGTCACGCGCCTTTTTTGCATCGGCGTAAAGCCTGATCATCGCGTTTGCAAGGTCGCCGTGGTCTTCTCTCGTGACTTTTCCCATGACCTGCTGTTTAAGACGGCTGAGCGAGCCGAACGGGTCGATCCTTCCGCCGTGCAGATAGAACTGACCTTCGGTGATGTATCCCGTGTTGTCGGGAACCGGGTGCGTTACGTCGTTTCCGGGCATCGTCGTGACCGCGATGATCGTGATCGAGCCGGAACCTTCGATATCGACCGCCTTTTCGTATCTCGAAGCGAGGTCGGAGTAGAGCGAACCCGGATAACCACGGTTCGAAGGAACCATATCCATGGAGATCGAGATTTCCTTCAGCGAGTCGCTGAAAGAAGTCATATCGGTAAGAAGAACGAGGACGTTTTTGTCCTTGATAGCGAACTGTTCCGCAGCAGCAAGTGCCATGTCGGGAACGAGGACGCACTCAACGACCGGGTCGGAAGCGAGGTGGATGAACATCGAAGTCTTTTCCATAGCTCCCGTTCTCGTGAAGTAGTCCTTGAAGAACTGGTAGTCGTCGAATTTAAGTCCCATGCCGCCGAGGATGATGATGTCGGCGTCTGTCTGGCTCGCGATTCGTGCGAGAAGTTCGTTGTAAGGCTCGCCGGAGATCGAGAAAATAGGGATCTTCTGGCTGATGACGAGCGCGTTGAACATGTCGATCATCGGGATGTTCGTTCTGACGAATCTCTTCGGAACGATCCTTCTTGACGGGTTGAACGAAGGTCCGCCGATATCGACTTTTTCAGCCATGATCTCGGGACCGTTGTCGATCGGTTCGCCGCTGCCGTTGAAGACTCTTCCGAGCATGCTTTCGCCGCAGTTTACCTGCATCGGTTTGCTGAGGAAGCGGATCTGGTCGCCCGTGCCGACGCCTTTCGTTCCGGCGAAGATCTGAAGGCTGACTCTGTCGCCGTTGAAGCCGATGACCTGACCCAGAGTCGATCTTCCGTCATTCATTTTTATCTGCGCAAGTTCGCCCAGCATTACGCCTTCAGCCTTTACCTGAGCGATACTTCCTTTGATCCTTTCGATTCGGTTGTATGTCTTTACCATGTTATTCTCCCTCGATCATGTTGAGTATTTCCTGCTTCTTTTCACCGTAGATCGAAGCTTCGCGCGGCAGGTAGTTGAGCTGGATTATCTTGTCGGTGAGGTCAAGGAAGTAGTTTCTCGCCTTTTCCCTGTCGTTGAACTTGAAGTTCTTGTCGAGGACTTTCGAGATGATGCCCAGCTGTTCGTTCTGCCTGTCCATGCTCGTCGCCGTGTCGACCTTGTCGTAAGCGTTCTGCTGCAGGTAAACCGCATCGTAGAACTCGCCTTTAAGGTAGGTCACCATATCGTCGATGCTGATACCTTCCTCGCCGACGACCGACATCTTTTTGCCGATATCGTCGCTTTCGATGATCATTTTCTGAGCTTTTTCGATGATCTTTATCCTTTCCTTCATCTTGTCGTCGCCGTGTGCCGCGAATCTCTCGCCGTATTTCGACCAGCTGATGAGAGGATCGATCGCCGGGAATCTTCTTGCATCGGATCTCTGTCTGCTAAGACCTAAGAAGCATCCGACGACTGCAAGAGTCGAAAGGGTTACGGGCTCTTCAAAGTTACCGCCTGCGGGGCTTACCGATCCGCCGATCGTGAGCGAACCTTGCTCGCCGTTGTAAAGCTTGATGACGCCGGCTCTTTCATAAAGTTCCGAAATTCTGGAAGCGAGGTAAGCCGGGAATGCTTCTTCGCCCGGGATCTCCTCAAGTCTTCCCGACATTTCGCGGAGAGCCTGAGCCCATCTCGAAGTCGAGTCTGCGAGAAGAAGGCAGTCGATACCCATCTGTCTGTAGTATTCAGCGATCGCAACGCCCATATATATCGAGCTTTCACGTGCCGCAACAGGCATTGACGACGTGTTGCAGATGATGCAGGTCCTGTCCATAAGCTTCTTTCCCGTCTGCGGGTCGTCAAGGTGCGGGAATTCACGAAGAATTTCAACGACTTCACCTGCACGTTCGCCGCATGCAACGATGATTACTATCTGAGTCGTCGCATACTTTGAGATCTGGTGCTGAAGGACTGTTTTGCCTGCGCCGAAAGGTCCGGGAGTGCAGAACGTTCCGCCTTTAGCGACAGGAAAAGGACCGTCGATGATGCGCTGCGAAGTGACGAGCTGTTCGGTCGGAAGAAGTCTTTCGCCGAAACGGAGCGCGAATTTCGCAGGCCACATATTTATCATGTTGACCGAGCGGATGTTTCCTTTTTCGTCTTCGATCTTCGCTATCTCCTGCTCGACCGTGTATTCGCCGGGAGCCGCTATCGATTTGACGATACCTTTACCGATGAAGTTGAAGGGAACCATGATCTGGTGCTTGATGTTCTCTTCGGGGACCCAGCCCAAAAAGTGCGCTCTGTAGACGACATCGCCCACTTTAGCCGTTGGATTCCACTGCCATTTGATGTTGCGGGGAAGCGGAGGAAGATAGATGCCTCTTTTGAGGAAGTATCCCGCAGCTTCTGCAATATCTTCAAGCGGATTCTGAAGACCGTCGAAGACTCTCTTCAAAAGTCCCGGTCCGAGTTCGACGGAGAGAAGTTCTTTCTCGAAAACGACCTCGTCGCCGTATCTGATGCCGTCGGTAGGCTCGAAGATCTGGACTTTCGCTTCGTTTCCGTTGATCTCGATGACCTCGCCTTTGAGCGACTGTCCGCCGGTCTTGACGAAAACAACTTCGTTCTGACGGATCGTTCCGTCAAATCTTACGGTGACAAGGTTTCCCTGCGCCGCAATGATTATCCCTTTGGTTTTTTCATCCATTTGCAAGTCTCCTATCAGTAATTTCCATTGATTATGTTTTCCAAAATCTTCATTCCGGCTTCGTCGCTCTGAGTCATCCAGCGGTCTTTCATCTGGAAACCGATGATGTATCCGTAGATGATGTGGTCGGCGAAAGGCTTTTCCTGACCAACTTCTTCAAGAAGGTTGAAGCGTATCCTGTCGAGTTCTTTCTCAACTTCGTCAGGAGTCTTCTCCTTGTCAAAAAGTGCAGCAATTTCTGTGACTTCCGGGAAATAGCCTTTAAGACCGAGGTCTGCGTTGTTCCTGTTTTCAAGGATGAGTTTTACCGCGTCGCTGTCGCCTTTTAAGTGCTTGTCGAGATCTGTGCCGTTTTTCAGCATTCTGAGAGCCGAAACAACGGTGTAAACCGTCATCATGTTAGTGCCGTAGCGTGCGAGGAACGGGTTCTTGTTCGCGGACATCCAGGTGTAGTAGCCGGTGTAAAGCTCTTCGATTTTCGCGTTTCTCTCTTCGTTCGTCTTCGCCGACTCAAAGAAATCCTCAATAAATTCGGGATATTCGTCAGGAATGTTGTGTCTCGGGTCATCGACGAAAAGTTCAAGCTCTTCAGGAGCAGTTATGCCGGCGCGGAAAAAATCGGTTCCTATCCCTTCTTCAGCGGCAAGCCTTGATTTGACGATGAGCTCGATATTTCTGATGTCATCGAGAAGAAGGATAGAGCGGATCCCCTCGCGCAGAGGCTCGAGCTGCATGTCGAATTCCTCAAGCAGGTCGGCCAGAGAGCACGGGATGTCGCCGTCCCAGGTGAGCTGGGGGAGAGCCGCGATCGTGTAGTGATTAAACTTCATGCTTAATCACCCCGCTATTTTGAAAACAGTGCTTTTCTAAGTTCGGGTCTGATGTATTCTGTAAGCAGTTCAATGACCGACTCGTCGGTGAAATCGTAGCGGAGCGCCCCGTTTGTCTCGACCACTGCGAATCCTGACGGAAGCGTCTCGTCGCTGAGTCTGATCCCTTTTGCGCCGAGGGAGCTGATCTGACCGTTGACATAAGAAGCGAGCTTTTCTTTGAGCGCAGCCGGAAGTTCGACCGAAAAAGAGCCTTTGTCGGCATATATTTTAAGGAACTCCGAAACGAACTCTTTGATGAGCGCTTCGCTTTTCATAGCCTCTTTTACAGGAGCTGCGACAGCTGCCGTGAGAACCTCTTTTTCAAGAACGAGTTTGAGCTTGTCAACAGACTGTTTAGCTGCGATTTTCAGAGCCGATTCGGTGTTGTGCTTCATCGTTTCAGCCTCTTTTTTCGCGTTTTCGATTATCGTTTCAGCCTCTTTTTTAGCATCGGCGATGATTTTTGCAGATTCATTTTTCGCCTCGGAAATAATGGTCGCCTTTTCCTGCTCTGCAGGCTCGAGAACGGAAGATTTGAGGAAATCGGTGATATCCTTGATCTTGCTGTCGGTAACATTGAGTTTCGTGTTTTGAGCTTCGCCCATTTTAACCTCCAAAAAATGTGTTCAAAAACATTGCAACAGCGGCTATCTTAGCGGAGGGGGTATAAAAGTCAAAATAAAAAATGGGGCTGAAATTATTAAATAAAATCAGTAAGTCAAAGACTCTTTCTGTAGATTTTGACGATGTCTTCCTTCGAAAGCGGTTTGAAAGTTCCGACTCTGGTATTCTTCAGTGCCGATTCCGCCATTTCTTCGAATTTGGAATCGTCTATGCCGATCTCCGAAAGTTTCTGCGGAAGTCCGAGTGATTTAAGGAAATCAGCAGTCTTTTCAATGGCTTGCAGTGCTGCAGACATGTCGTCCGTTTCGGTCGTGTTCCATACGTTTCTGCCGTATGCCGCGAATTTGTAGCAGTTGTCCGCGTCGAGAACGTGTCTCATCCAGTTCGGAGTGAGGATCGCGAGTCCTACGCCGTGGGTGATGTCGTATTTTGCGCTGAGTTCGTGTTCGATCATGTGAGTCGCCCAGTCTCCCTCCTTGCCGAGTTCGAGAAGATCGTTCAGAGCGACCGTTCCCGCCCACATGATGTTGGCTCTCGCCTCGTAGTTTTCAGGCTCTTTGAGGACGATCGGAGCGTTTTCGATGAGTGTTTTGAGGACCGCTTCCGACATGTGGTCCTGCAGAGCGGCGTCGGGATAGCTGAAATACTGCTCGAAAACGTGGCTCGCTATGTCTGCAATACCTGCAGCGGTCTGTTCTTTCGGCACCGAGAAAGTGTATGCAGGGTCGAGTATGCTGAATCTGGGTTTCAGCCTTATGCTTCCCATCGGGAGCTTTTCCTGAGTTTTTTCGTTGGTCAGCACGCAGCCGCCGTTCATTTCGCTTCCGGTCGCCGCCAGAGTGAGGATCGCGCAGATCGGAAGCGCTTTTTTGACGCTCGCCTTTCTGATGAAGAAATCCCACGGATCGCCGTTGTGGTATCTTGCCGCAGCTATCGCCTTGCTGCAGTCGATGACGCTTCCTGCCCCGGCCGCGACGATAAAATCGACATCGTTTTCACGGCAGAGTTCCGCCCCTTTCGCGACGCTCGTTATCCTGGGATTCGGATCGATGCCCGGAAGTTCGGTGACTTTGATCGAGTTTTCGGCAAGCTGCGAGATTATCCTGTCATAAAGCCCGCTTCGCTTGATGCTCCCTTTCCCGTAGACTAAAAGCACGGATTTGACATTATCTTTGACCAGTCTTTTTCCCAGAATTTCGATCTGGTCTTTGCCGAAAAATATTTCTGTCGGCATGTTGAGACGAAAATTGTTCATCTTTGGTCCTCATGAATAAAAGAATGTATTTGGGATCTTATGAGATAAAATGAAAATTTAGAATTCACCGGTTTTGTTGACGCTGTAGCCCTGGTCTTCTTTCCAGCCCTTGAGTTTTTTGAGTTCCTTTACAGCTTCGTTCTTCGCATCATCGACCGATTTCGCGCTGAAAGCGAAAACAAAACTGTTCCTGAGAACTCCGTCTACCCAGTAAGCAGTCTGCAGGACAGCGAAGAAACCCTGGTTCAAAGCCGTTGACGCGCCGACCTTGACATTCGAGTGCCCCTGCTGCTTGAGCTGCTGTATCGCGCTGTTTTTTGCCTTTGTCACATTTTTGCCGTCTTCAAACGAGAAAGTCCAGGTCACAGAATTGTTGTCCTTGTCGAGAGCTTCGGCAAACGCCGCCGCACCGAAAACAGGAAAGGTGAAAACAAAAAGAAATGCTGCGAGGAAAAGCGATGCTTTCATGACATTCTCCTAAAATTATAATTTCTCCAAAAGCTCTTTCGCCTTTTTGTAGCGTTTGCTTTCGGGATCTACCGAGTTGATGATCTTCTGAAGAAGTTTTTTCGCTTCTTCCGGATCGGAATCTTCCATAGCCTTTGCTTCCATGTAGAGTCTCTTTGCTTCGTCTTCGCTCATGGTCGCTTTTTTCTTTGCCGGTTTGGGCTCAGCCTTTTTCTCGGCTTTCTTGGGTTCTTCCTTCTTCGGCTCAGCCTTGGGCTCTTCTTTCTTGGGCTCTTCCTTCTTCGGCTCAGCCTTGGGTTCTTCTTTCTTCGGTTCAGCCTTCTTGTCAGCTTTCTTGGGCTCTTCCTTCTTCGGTTCAGCCTTCTTGTCAGCCTTCTTCGGCTCATCTTTCTTGGTCTCTTCCTTTTTCGGCTCTTCCTTTACTTCATTCTGCTGCGGTTCTTCCTTTTTCGGTGCGGAAAGAAGAAGGTTCTGCGCATCTTTGTAGAAGATCGAGTTTTCGGGGATCGATCTCAGAAGTTCCTCACCTTCAGGATTTTTCTGAGCGAGCTTCGACTTGCCGTTTTCGAAAGTGATCTGGTTGGTCTTTTCTCTGCCGATAAGGACAGCCTGCTCGTTGAGCCACGATTTGTACGGATTGTCGCCGGAGGTCTTTTCGTTTGCCGCAAGGACAGCCTTTTCCGCGTTCTTGAGGTCTTTCGCCGCGATCATTTTTTCTATCGCAGCTTTATCCTGCTCTCCGAAAGCTGCTTTGACTTCGGTGGCAGTCTTGACCGGCTGGTTGTTCTGGTTGTCGAAAAGCATAAAGTATGCAACACCGCCGATACCGATGAGAAGGATTATGATGATCGCGATGATGATGCCTGTCGAAGATCCTTTCTTTGCCGGTTCTTCATCTTCGATGTCGTAAGCGGGCTGGAGCGTCTGTTTCGTAACTCTCTGCGCCTGCTGTTTCGGCTTAAGGTCAGGATTGAGTATCTCGAACTTTATCTGGCGTGCGCCGGCCGAAATGATGTCTCCGTCAGAAAGAGTGGCGGACGTGATCTTCGTACCGTTGACCTTCGTGCCGTTTCCGCTGCCCATGTCGGATATTACGAAACGGTCGTCGTCCTTCGTGATCTTGAAGTGTTTTCTTGAGACCGAACTGTCGCTGATGACGAAATCGTTGTCGAGGCTTCTTCCGGCGATGATCTCATCTTTCGTGATCTCGATGTTTTTGCCGGTGTCCTTGCCGTCGACGATCGTAAGTTTTGCGTCTGCGGGGTGGCCTGAAAGAGCCGACAGATCGATGATCGCGGTCTTTTCGGAAGCCATCTCCTCATCGTCTTCGTCGTCAAGGTATTTTGATGAGATCGAGGAAATAGGCGGAGGAGTCGGGATCGAATCGGATTTCTTGCCGAGAGCTTCCTTTCTTGCCTTTTCAGCCTTGATCTTTTCAGCAAGTTTTTTCAGGTATTCCTTGTCGATTGTGGGTTTTGCATTGTTCTGATTGTTTTCGTCCATTTTTTTTCTCCTGAAATTGAACAACTAAACAAAAAATACCGTGCTCCTTACCTTAAAAAGGGTAAAAAGTCAAATAATGCGCATCACTTTGTCACGGACACCGGAAATGTTCCTTCGGAAAGGCTCTTTCATTTTTTTCGGGGCTCTGTTCCCGGTGTTTTTTCATGTTTCGCCGAAAATTTGATTTGCTCTTCTCTTTCTGTAAAATATTCCGCTCTTTTGGAGAGGTTTTATGTTTTACAGGAGAGAAAAATGAGAAAAAACATTGTTTTTATGATGTTGTTCGTTCTTTTTGTTTTTGCGGGATGCGGTTCCGTCTCCCTTTTTGAGAAAGGCAATGCCGCAAGAGAAACGGACAAAGTCAAGGCACGCGGTTTCTATGAGGAATCATGCGAGAAGGAAAACAATTTCGAAGCCTGCCACAATGCGGCTATGCTCTGGCAGAAAGGCGACGGGATATGCGAAGAGAACACCAAGGCCCGCGAGCTTTTCAAAAAAGCGTGCGACGGCAGGTTCGACGAGTCCTGCTTTATCCTTGCCGATATGTGGGCCAACGGAAAAGGCGGTGTCTACAAAGATACCGATTCCGCTTTCAACCTTTATAAAGAGACTTGTGAACGCGGTCTCGGAAAGGCATGCAGAGGCGTAGGCCAGATCTATGCGAAAGGCGGCGGTTCGATCGCGAAAAGTATCGATAAGGCGAAAGAATACTTCGCTCTCGCCTGCGAAAAGGGCGATATGAAGACCTGCGTCGATCTCGGTCAGACATGGTCTAAAAAATTCGAAGAGGCTGAAGGCTACGAAAAGACAGTCACTTTCTGGGGGAAAGCGTGTGACGGCGGAATGCTTGATGTCTGCGAGAAACTTGCTGACATGATAGTCGCGACGAAGGAAAAGGAAGAAAAGGTCCCGCTTTCAAAAGGATACTACGAAAAAGCGTGTGATGGCGGTTCGAAAGAGGCCTGCTACAAACTTGCACGCGCCATGGTCGACAATGTCGAAGGTTCGGACGGCGAGGCTCAGGTCTACTATAAAAAGGCTTGCGATGCGGATCACGCTGAGTCGTGCTACTACATCGGTGTTTACCTCAGCGAGGCTTACGGAGAGACTGTCGAACTTGAAAAACTCAAGGAGATGCACTCTTACTACGACAAATCCTGCAAAAAAGGTTTCGAGGCTTCATGCTCAAGCGCAAACTCACTTCAGGCTTCGATAGAAGAACAGGAAGAGGTGCTCCGCAAGCAGGAGGAAGAGAGAAAACTTGCTGAGGAAGAGGCACGCAAAGAGGCTGAGAGACTGGCGGCCGAAGAGGCTGAAAGGGAAAGACTCGAGCGCGAGAAAGCTGAAGAAGAGGAAAGACGCGCCGAAGAAGAGTTCAAAAGAAAACAGAAAGAAGAGGAAGAGGAGCTGAAGAGACAGCGCAGAGAGGCTGAAAGAGAAGCCGCTGAAGCAGCTGCGAAAGAAGAAGAGGAAGAAGAGGAGGAGGAAGAGGAAGAAGAAGAGCCCGCTCCGAAGAAAAGCAAAAAGAAAGCTCCGGAACCTGAGGAAGATGAAGAAGAGATAGAGGAAGAAGAAGAGGAGGAGGAAGAGGAAGAAGAAGAGCCTGCTCCGAAGAAAAAATCGAAAAAGAAAAGCGCCGAAGAAGAACTTGACGACCTTTTCGACGAATGATCAGAAAAATTCGATAGATTCCAGATAAGATCCTGAAAATCCGTGTCGAGACGCCGTGTTATGACGTCTCAAAAAACATGATCCCCGTAAATGATACGCGCCGGGTCACGTCTCTACGTGTTCAGAACCAGTCCTTTTTCTTGAAATACCAGACGACAAGTCCCGAGAATATTATTGAAATTATAACGAAAACGGCAAACGGATAATACGATTTTACTTCGCCGCCGGGAAGCTGGATGTTCATGCCGTATATCGAGGCGAACATGACGGGAACCGTGAGGACGATGGTGATGATGGTGAGAAGTTTCATTATGTTGTTCAGTTTGTTCGAGATGATCGAGCTGAACGCCGTCATCATCTCGCTCACGATGTTGTTGTAGATGGATGACATTTCGATCGCCTGTTTCGTTTCTATCACGATGTCGTCGATCTTGTCGTCGTTTTCTTCGGTCTCGGGGACGATACCGATTTTTCTGAGTTTCATCGCCATAAATTCGTTTGATTTCAAAGCTGTGGTGAAGTAGACAAGGCTTTTTTCAAGGTTCAGAAGTTTTGCAAGGTCCTCGTTTTTACTTGTTTCCTGGATCTTTTTCTGGACGATCGTGATGATGTTGCTTATCTGTTTGAGGTAAAGCAGGAAAAACTGTGTCGTATCGTAGAGGATGGAGAGGGTGAAATCGTCCTTTGCGAGGCTCCCGAGATATTTTTTCCGCATCCCTTCGACCATTTTCGTAACGAGTTCCGTCGCCATGTTGCTGACAAGAAGGATCGTGTTTTCGGTAAAGATTATGCCGAGCGGAACTGTCCCGTACATTTCGTCTTCGTCGGTAGAGTCGTAGTAGGGGATCTTCACGATGACGAGTTTGTTGTTGTCCTCCTCTTCTATTCGTGCCCTTTCATCCATATCGAGAGCATATTCGAAAAAGTCCGCGGGGATCTTCAGCTCTTTGCAGAGAAAGTCGATCTCTTCCTGACCGGGGTCGGTCACCGTTATCAGTGTGCCTTTGTCTAACTTGTTGATCTGTTTGAGTTTTTTTGCAAAAGGCTTGTAGACCCGGATGCTTTCGTGAATGTTGCCTTCGCGGTCTCGGATAATGCCCGGGATGTTGCCGAAAAGAGCTTCCTGCGCCTGCCTCGACTCCTTGTCGATCTCTTCGATGAGTTCGTGGATCTCGTTTTTTTTCTCTTCGTCAAGATTCGAAAGGATCTGCGCGTGGACGTTTTCAGGCAGTTCGTAGAGCAGTTCTGCGAGTTGTCTGCTCGACATCTGCGAGGTCAGCTGGTTTTTGACTTCGTCTTCAAATTCCGTGAATATATCGGCCACAATCTCTTCATCGATAAACGAGAATATCTGAATAATCTCGGGAATTTCCAGTGCTTCAAAAAAGTTCGCGACAACATCGGGAGGGTTCGACTCGGCAAAATCTTTGATATCCTCAAAGAGACCGTCTTCCAGCATCTCCCTGATTTCTTTGACGAGCAGTGTATTTTTCATGATTTCCTCCCGTCGGACGCGGGAGGGAAGGGTGAAGGCTAATCTCTCCGGCTACCGACTAAAAAATTTGTCACGTGACTGAAAGGATCTTCCATTTTACCCTCAAAAAATAAACCGCGGTATTATAGAGAAAAATGTGATTTTTGCAAGAAAAAAACAGCGCAATGTCAGCGCAAAGCGATAATGTCCGGTGTGTGCAAAGTTAAAATGGCCGGTTTTCTTATACCACTATACTTTTTTGGAGGATTTTTTTTGTCCAGAAATGCTTGACCATTATACAAAGCGTGGCTTCAGACTTTTCTGAAAACGGCAGTCCTGTCGGTTCCGGAGTAATCTTTTATTATGCTTTCGAGTTCGAGTCCGCTCCATTTTTTGTCCAGGAACTGCGAACCTTCAAAGCCGAGTTCTGTGATGAAATATCCGTTCGGTTTCAGGAATTCGGGGACGCATGCTAAAATTTTTTCGGTTGTTTCAAAGCCTGTTTTCCCGCCGAAAAAAGCGTTTTCAGGCTCGAATCTGAGCTCTTTGACGACAAAATCGTCCATGTCGCGTTCAGAAAGATAGGGCGGATTGGCTGTTATGATGCTGAATTTTCCCGAAATTTTCGAGAAAAGGTCGCTCTGCACAAAGACGGTGTCAGATGCCGGAAAAAGGCGTGCAGCATTGATTTTTGCGACTTCAAGGGCTTTTTCAGAGATGTCGGAAAGTGTCAGTCTGCAGCCGGTCGCCCGTTTTATGCTGAGTCCGATGCAGCCGCTTCCGCAGCAGATGTCGAGAACTTCCGCTTGAGTGCTGTTTTTCAGAAGTCCAACGGCGGCTTCAACGATGAATTCGCTCTCGGGACGCGGTATGAGAACGCGTCCGTCAACAAAAAAAGTGTCTTCAAAGAATTCCTTTTCGTTCGTAATGTAGGCGACAGGCTCGAAAGAAGCCCTCCTCGCAACGAATGACATGAAAAGCTCTTCCGCACCGCTCCCTGCCTCATCGTTGTATTTTGTGAAAATGCCGAAACGGTCGGTCCCGAGCGCCTTTGCAAGCAGGATCTCTGCATCGAGCCTCGGTGTTTCGGATATCTCTTTCAACCTTTTTTCGGCATCGCCGGCAAGTTCGCGCACTTTCATTCTGTCACCACCGCTATTTTCCGGCGATCTTTATTATTGCGTCGTATATGAACCACGCGACGTCAGCTGCAAAGAGAGGGTTTTCTATGCAGGCCCGGTCTTCAGGCGACGATATGTAGGCGATCTCGAGCAGAAGCCCGGGGACCGTCGTGTCGTCAAAGAGCCCGAAGTTGTATTTCTGCGAGAACATGTTGAAAGGAAGCCGCCATGTCGTGTGCAGGTTCGCTTTAAAATAAAGGTCGCGGAAGATCGAGCCGTAGTTGAACGAACGGTTGACTTTGTCGTAGAAAAGTGCGGTGGAAGCAGAGTCTTTGCTCACGAAATCAGGCGGGTAGTATATCTCGAAACCTCTGTTCGTAGTGAGGACCTTCTGGCTGTTGAAATGAAGCGAGATAAACAAGTCGGGCTGATGCTGCTCGATAAATTCGACCCTCTCTTTTATCGGCATGGAGACATCGTCCGTTCTGGTGAAGAGTATCTCGACGCCGGGAACGGGATGCTTCCTGAAAAAAGCCCGTATTTTTGCCGCGAGCGCAAGGGTAAGCTCTTTTTCGGAAATGTCGCCCGAAATCGCGCCTGTGTTGGTTCCTCCGTGCCCCGGATCAATGACGACTTTAAATTTTTTCTCTGCGGAAAGAGGGAGAAAAGAGAGAAAAACAAGGATTAAAAGGATCTTTTTTGCAGTATTGAAAGACATTATTTTTTGCGCTTGAAGGATGCAGAGAAGGTTTCGAAATCTTCTATGGAAGCAAAATTCAGAGTGACAGAAACACCGCGTTTTTTCGGCTTGAGAACGACTTTCGCATGTGTCCCTGAAGCTATCTCGGCCGCTTTTTTGCGCCACATCTCCGGCTGTTCAGGCTTTTTTGCCTTTTTAGGCGCGGCCTTTTTTGATGCAGCCTTTTCGACCTGACGTGCGGTAAGCTTCTCGTTCATGATCCTGTCGAGAAGGAGCAGCTGCTTGTCGTGTTCGAGGGATGCCAGAGGACGCACCTGACCGGCGGAAAGTTCCCCGCAGCGGACAAGATCCTTTACTTTTTCGCAGAGATTGAGGAGACGCATACAGTTGCTCACCTCGCTGCGGCTTTTGCCCACTTTTTTGCTGATCTCCTCCTGCGTATAGCCGAAGCGTTCTTTCAGTTCATCGTATGCTTCAGCGATTTCTATCGGATTCAGGTCTTCTCTCTGGAGATTTTCGATAAGTGAGACCTGATATTCCTCGTCGCCCTTGAAAACTGTCACCGGAACCTGGGAGAGACCTGCCATCTGCGCCGCGCGGAAACGCCGTTCTCCTGCTACGATGCGGTAGAAGTCACCTTCCTTCTTTACAAGTATCGGTTGTATTATTCCGTATTGTCTGATCGATTCGGCGAGTTCGGCGAGTCTTTTTTCATCGAAGCGCTTTCTAGGCTGCTCTTCGTTCGGTTTTATCGACGAAAGCGGGAGCGTTACAGGATCTACGGGCAGAAGACTGCTCATGCCTCTGCCTTCCATGATTTTTCCGCCTATTTTTTTTTGAAGCATTGATTCCTCCATGAAAATTCAAGCTGAAAAATTTTAATGAAACAACTTTGTCTGTCAAGTCTCTTCCGCGGGGCAAGACCGCTCAGGAAATAATCAGGGTGTTTGAGGGATAGTTCGGAGATTTATTCGTCGCTTTCCCAGATTACGCACTTCAGTTCTGCGTTGTCCCACATATATCCGTATTTGCAGCTGCATGAGTAACCGGGTTCGTCTCCTTCTGCAGGAATGCAGATGCCGGTAGAGTTTTCCGCGGTCATGCACACGCTTTGGCGGCATTTGTCCTCGATGCACTTTTCTCCGTTCCATATTTTACCGTCCGTGCACGGATTATCCGTTACGCAGACGATATATGTCTCCGGGTAGTAGTCTTTGCTCCAGTCGTGTGATCCGAAAGCCATGCCGGTATTTACAAGCTGGCTTGTGGAGGAGATGCCAAAACGGGTATAGCGTCCTTCTAGACTGATGCCGCGCAGTTCGTTTATGTTGGCGAGTCTCCAGTTTGAAAGGCCAAGAGCGGTCAGATCTTCGCAGTACTTGAGAAAATCGGCCCAGACTACCTGATTTTCATGATCCGGAATAATCTTCGTCCAGAGCAGTCCCATTACCGAGTCACCGTAAAAAGTCTCTTCTTCCGAATTTATCTCGACCATGTGGCGCGGTTCGTCCTCGTATTTTTCGCCGCGGACGCAACGGACAGCCGATGTCCGCATCCACTCTTCACCGGAATAAGAGTCTCTCAGGGTGAATTCACCAAGGTAAGCGTCTTCGAAGTTCACCGTGTAAACGTTGCCTTCGGACAGAAACGATGACGACCAGAACATTTCAGCCGGAGTGTCCGGAAAATATTTCGCGTTGACGAGCGGAAGAGCGTCAAAATCGAGGATCGTTTTAAGTTCGTCGAATGTCGGAAGGCGCCAGTCGCTGTAGCCGCCGTAATCCAGGTCGCCGCAGTAACGGCTGCTTATGCTCCATGACAGGTATTTGACGGGGTCGATTTTGCCCTGCCAGTCAAGATTTGTGTTGAAATCGTGGACGACCGGTTCGTTTTCGACCGAATCATCGATTTTATAATTTTTCGGGACACAGGTCCCGAGTGCGGCATAATGCGCATCCTGGCCGTAGTAATCCTCTCCCTCGGCAGGACATTTTATCTTTCTTCCAAAATCGTAGCAGTGTGTCTGGCCTGTGCAGAGATTCGCGATTTTGGGCCTCTTTTCAAGGCACCCTTTGTTCTTTCCCCACCAGTAGTAGTTTTTCTCGCAGCCGCAGATATACGATGTCGCGCTGATCGTTCTGCATTCTTTTGTCGCGTGTTCGTGTTTCGCGCATGGATCTTCGCTGCATAAATCTACGCATTTTTCACCGTTCCATGCCCAGCCTTCGGTGCATCCGCAGTAGTAAGTCTCGAAGTCGTCCGTTCCGCAGGAGCCGTCGGAATGCTCGATTTTTTTGCACGGGTTGGTGTCGCACGGCGAATTAGCGCATTTCTCTCCTGTCCACCAGTATCCTTCTTTGCAGGGTTCGTTTCTGATGCAGAAAGCCCGCGCGACAATGTTGCTGTATTGCTGTCTTGTCATGTTTACAGTCCTGCCGCTGCGGAAATCAATACCGTATGCCGGAAGGGACGAGATGCTTTCATTCGTCGACGACGACCAGAAATAGGAGATGAAATTAAGAGCTGTGGAGTCGACCGGAAAGTCTGAAAACTGAGCTATTTTGTAGTTCGCAAGCGAAACAAGCTCGTTTATGTTGGGAAGTCTCCAGTCGTAGAATCCGGCATAGTCCGAGTGCTCGCAGAAAACCATCGAATCGCTCCATTCGAAACCTTTGCTGAAGTTTTTCTGCCAGATGATCCCGGTTTTCATATCACGCACTATCTCAGCGTTGTTCAATTCAATGGTCTGGAAACGGAAAAGCAGAGGAAGCGGTTCGTTCCCTTCGATAGGATCGCCCCGCACGCAGCGGACCGAGGCTGTCAGATCCTTGTTTCTCAGTTCTATGCTCTGGCTGCTGTTGAGGCTCCATACGTAAGTCGGGTCGCCTTCAAGCACGCCGGATGACCACAAATAGACCTCGTCACGCAGTCTGGGAGGAAGCATGAGCAGCTCTTCAGGTATAGGAAGCCGCCAGTCGTCTCTACCACCGTATTTGAGATTTTCGCAATAGTTGACGGCATTTTCCCAAGTGGTCGAGTTTTTTACGATTTTCGTCCAGCCGATATGCAGGTTGTTGTCGAGGGTCGTTATTTCATCGTCATAATACACTTTGCTGGAAAAATTCTGTTCAAGGCAGTAACCCTCTCTCGAATAATACGGATCCTGACCTGAAAGGTTGCCTGCGTCGGCGCATTGATGAATGTAGTTGTACCAGTCGTAGCAGTATTCCTGGCCTGTGCAGATATTGGCGGAAGTTATTTTTTTGCATCCCAAGTGTCCCCAGAAGTAACCTTCGGCGCATCCGCACTCGAAAGTGTCATCTTTGTAGCGGATCGTTCCGTCGGTATTGGCGAAATTCTCGCACGGACTGTCTGTTTCCGGTTCAGGTTCCCAGCCATAACCTTTGTCGTTGCTGCCGTAGTTTTCATCCCCATCGATCAAAACATACTCGTCTTCCTCGTCGTTTTCCTCCTCATCGTAATCGGGAATATCCTCATCCGGCAGAATATCGGCATCGTTTTCCGCTTTTTTCGAGCTGCTGCACGAAACGACTAAAAATATCAGAGCAATAAGTAAAAGAAGGAGTTTTTTCATGAGTTCCTCCTGAGACGACAAATAAAAAACGTTATATTTTAGGAATTTTGAAAATAAATTCAACTCAAAAAATGCTCCTTAAAAATGTTGCATATTGACTGAAAATGGTCATTAAAAATGTAGATACTATCAAAAGATGGTCATTAAAAATGTGGATGATGGCAGAAAAACGTTGTGAAATCAACGTGTTGGTGTTTTTATCTAAATTCAGCTTTTATGATGACTAAAAAAACCCAGAAAAGAAGACTGGCTCGAAAATGTTCCTCTTTATGGAATATCTGCGGTGATGAAAGGAATTTAATCCTCTTCAGGATCTTTTTCGCAGTCAAAGTATGCCCAGTGATAGCCTTCCTCACAGTCACAACCGAACATATTGCTGCCTGTCTGATAGCACTCGCCTGTTGTATGTTCTATATATTCGCATCTGTTTGGCTCACAAACGGGGGCACATTGAAAACCGTCCCACAGGTAACCGTCATCGCAGATACTGACACAGGAATCGCTCCAATCCCATTCGTATCCTTCTTCACATTCGCATGAATACCAGCCGAGATCACCCGGATAGCATCCTCCGGTTGAATGTTCTACGTTTTCACAATGGTTGGGGATACAACCGTTTACGCAGCCGATTTGTCTGTCAACCCAGTAATAGGGTTCATCGCAACCGCAGTAATAGCTATACTCCTGAATATTGTCCGGGTAAGTCGGCAGCTCTTTATGTATTGTGCAGACTCCATTGGAATGTTCATAGTTTTCGCATGGATTGGGTTCACATGGCGTGACACATTTTTCCTGCCAGAAATTCCAGAAAGCACCTTCCGCCTCGTTACAACCGCAAGTAAAGGAATCTTCTTCAAGCCTTGATTTAAAATCCAGCTCGCATCCTCCGGTTGAATACGGCATTACCTCGCATGGATCTGGGTCGCAAAGATCAACGCACTCTGTTCCTGTCCATGCAAGTCCTTTTTCACACGGAGCATCTGCCACGCACAATACGATAATATTGTCCTGACTGCTGTTTTTTGGTTCTGCTGAAATACTTGAACCATATTTGAATATCCATGATCCGGACGGATCTTCGGCGTATGTAGTCGATGACCAGTAGGAAGAATTTCCTCCGCCGATATGAAACAGAAAAAACATTAGTTCGTGTATGTTCGGAAGTCTCCAGTTTGAAATTCCGGCTAAAGTCAGGTCATTGCAGTACTTCAAAGCCTCTTCCCAAGTTGGTGCATACGGACGGAGTCCTCCCATGAAAATTTCGGATTTTTTGTTTTCTCGTGAATTGTAGTTGATGTAATAGATTTCCGGACCGCCGTAATCCGACAGGATTTCTACTTTCCAGAATGAATCGCTGCCTCTGACGCAGCGCAAATAAATTTTGTCGTTGAAATCCGAGGTCGTGCGTGTCGCTCCCTTTGAGAAATTGATGATCCACATATACCGGTCGTCCGCCGATAAAGCTATAAAATTCGCTGACGGTGTTTTCGGAAAATAATCTGTGTCTATTGCCGGATTGTATCTGCTCCAGTCAACAATTGAAAAAAGTTCCTTGACTGTCGGTGCTCTCCAGTCATCATGCCCGCCGTAATTCAGGTTTTTGCAGTAATCGGAAGCCTCCGTAAAACTTCCGATTTTGAAAAAGCTCTGCGACCATTCAAGTCCGGTAACTTTGTCAATGACGACCGGCTCGTTTCCGATAGATTTATTAACAGAAAACATGCGCGGAACACATTTCCCTAGTTTTGCGAAGTTCGCATCCTGACCGTAAAAATCTTTATCCTTTTTGGGACAGTTTATCTCCTTTTCGCTGTCGTAACACTTAGTCTCTCCGGTACAGATATTGACGAAAAAAGGTCCGGAGCTGCCGTCTTCATCTTCTTTGTTTTCATCAATATCCGTCACATCTTCATCAGGCAGAACGTCAGCATCGTTTTCCGATTTTTTCGAGCCGCTGCACGAAACGACTAAAAATATCAGCGTGATAAAGAAAAGAAGGAGTTTTTTCATGAGGATCTCCTGCGACAATAAATAAAAAACAGTGTATTTTAGGAAATTCGGAAAAAATTCAACATGAACAAATCCTGTATGCTTTCGTGAAGATAACTGAAATTTTTGCGTAAAGTCGCCAAAATTTCGAATAGGAACTTGCTAGGTTTGCAGTGTGAAAAAAACTATTGGTAAATCTCGGAAAACGACGGTTTTCATTAACATATTGAAATTACAGCTGAAATATCGCGGGCTTAACGGTTTTCCAATAAATTTCTCCGGTTTCACCAGACCCCGGGATCGCATTT